>ENA-OOZD01000543-OOZD01000543.1-human-gut-metagenome-genome-assembly--contig:-NODE-543-length-18244-cov-1.982242_pt1 | contig 18244 bp, 19 predicted proteins | sample MGYA00241186_ERZ501395 | MGnify/ENA primary metagenome ERZ501395 (study PRJEB25962, sample SAMEA2042730) | human gut metagenome | biome: human gut; feature: human-associated habitat; material: faeces... | reverse complement strand
GGAGGGGGGTATTATTTTGGTAAAATAAGGAAGTATTGATTATGAATTATGTTTACGGAAAAATTAAAAATATAAAAATCGATAGTCAATCAGTTTCTTTTAAAGTTGAGTCTGATTGGAAGATTATAGATTATGAAAAGGGAAATAGCATATTAAGTTTATATTGCAATGTTAAAGATGGACATGAAGTTTATGAAACTTATGATGAAAAAAGACCCTTATTTACAAAACTATTAGCAGTTGAACTTGTGAGAAAAACATTTTTGTTTATTGGTTTTAGTTTTAATGATCCTAACTTGGAAAGAATTTTAAGTCTTGCAAAAAGTTCATTAAATAGTAAAAATCTTCGGAGACATTATTGTTTTATGAGAAAAGTTCAGATTACAGATTATTTGAATAGCGATAATATAATAAGTAGTCAAATGGTTGATAAATATGTTAAAGATACAAAATATCAGGAATTACGCATAGCGGATATGGAGAATTATGGAATAAGTACGATTTTGGTGGATGATTTTAATCAAATAACAATTATGTTAGAATATCTATATAAAAAATACACAATAGATAATGTTTTTATTTCTGGTGGAATAAATCCAAAAGATTTATCAAATTATGGTAGATTTAATAATGTACATAGTACGAAGGACGGATTAAATCGTGCAGAACAATTTCTTACATTGCTGGGTGAAAAGCTGGTTGATAATGGATTTCAAATATATACAGGATTTGGTGCAGGGGTTGGAAATTATATTTTGTCAGGTGTTTTAGAGAGCAAGAAGAATATTTTGACAAATACAGATATTATTAATAATGATATACATATCAGTAGTTTGTTGGGAGCAGAGGAACAACGAAAAAATAAAATTCGAAGAAGACTAATAGAGCAATGCAGCAGTATAATAATTGTTTTTGGATATAGTAATAGCGAAAATGAATCAGGAATTTATTGTGAATATGAATTAGCGCAGAAATGTGGCGATTTTATTATTCCGGTTAAAGAAACTGGTTTTGCAGCAGAACAAATTTATAATTTATTAAATAAAGATAACAAAATATCAGAAGATGTCCAACACCTTAATAGTGCATGTGATTTAGATGAAATGGTTAGTGGTATTATTCAAGCATTAAAGAATCACAAAATAAATGAGGATAAAAAATTAAGACAACGGTTATTTTCAAGTATTTCAATGTATGGAATTGGAGTTTTTATCAGTTATCATTATAATAATGATCATGTAATTGCAAAAGAAATAACTCAAATAGTTAATAAAGATAAGTTGAATATATACACAGTTGTAAAAGAAAATAAAAAGAAAAAAGATCCGAAAGTTATTAGAAGTTGGATTGATGAACAAATAAAGAAAACGAAAATTACAATATTATTAATAAGTGGACAGACACTGACAAGAGAGTATGTTTCTTATGAGTTAGAAAAAAGTATAGCGAATGGCAATACAATAATTCCTATTTTGATAGATAGTAAGTTAAATAATTTTAATAGGAGAAAAGTAAAGTTAATTAATAAAAAGTTGCACGAAAAATTGTCTGGTAAGAACACCAAGATGCGGTATTGGTATAGGGATAATGGAGTAGTTAACATTACAAATTGGTTAGATGAATCTTTAGAAGAAGGCGAAATTTAAACATAGATGTATTCAAATAAATAGAAAAATGGAGGGGAGAGGAAAAATGATAGAATTCAGTGAATTGATTATTGGAAGTGTGGAAGATTACGATAAGTTGTATGATTATGTGGGGAAAGAGGCAATTGATGATTATGCTGTAGAAACATTAAAAAGATTTGTGGGAACAAGTTGTAATAAAATAGTTGTAGAATATCCGTATCATGATAAAGATTTTTTAAGTACATATTATTGTTATTATTCGCAGAAATTTAGATCATTTCCTAAAAAATGTTATCGTTTACATATTATGGGAAAAGATGAAGTATACTATGGATATATTGTTTTACGACCGACAGTAAAAGGGACGAGATTGGGGACGACATATTTATCGCCAAAGCCATTAATTAACGAAGAGGCATATTTGATGTTGGCAAAATATGAAGCCCATATCATGGACAATAAGTGTGAGATAAAATGTTTCCCATGGATGAAACAGGAAGTTGATATATCAGTATGTGCGCATGTGGCAGCATGGACAATATTAAGGTATTATGGTAATAAATATCATAATTATGCGGATACGACTATGGGTGCTATAGCTCAGAAGATTAAAGGTGATATGGGAAGAAAAACACCATCTAATGGTTTGACACCAGTACAAATTGCAGATTTATTTCAGGAATATGGGTTTAGTCCAATTATCAGGGGCGGAATAAAGGAGGAAAATAGTAAATTTCTTGATGAAATAATGGCATACATAGAGTCTGGGATTCCAATCGTTGGATTTATATCGCCAAAGCAACATGCAGTGTCAATTGTTGGTCATGGGAGGATAAATTATGATTTATTGGACAATCCTGTTAGTGTAGACAAATTAAAAGATGAACAAACAGGAATTATATTACATTCAAAATTGATTCCTTCTTTGTATGTTATGGAGGACAATTATTTTGGATATAGGAAAGTATCTAAGGAGTTACCGACATCAACAAGTGATGTAGATTATAATTTATTTGAAATAAAGTTCGCAGTTGTTCCGTTGTATGAAAAAATGCAGCTTGTATATAATGAAGTTTATGAGCGTTATGTATCATTAGTTGAATCTGGAACTATGAACTGGGAAGATGTTAAAATAAGCAGAATTTACATGACATCAACCAATTCGCTAAAACGTGAAGCTGGAAGCAACAAAGAAATGTGTGATGTATTAAAAACAATTATTCTCCGGTTGAATATGTCAAAATTTGTATGGTGCATTGATATTTCGGGAATAGACAATTATAAGAACAATCTGACATCAGGACGCGTAATTATTGATTCTACATGTTCAACCTATGAAAAAGAACCATGGATATTAATGCATGATAGTAGTCAAATAAAATATTATGATGAAGATACAAATGATAATTATATAGTAGAATGTGATATTCAACCATATAGAATTTATATGAATAATCTTGAAAGAATTTAGGGGGTGTTATTTTGGATAATAATGAACTTTATGTAAATGAAGTGATTGGAGCGTATTTGGATACTAAAGAAGAAATGAAAAATCTAGATGAAATAACCGTGAAAAGTTTATTTAGAACTTGCATTGAATCTATTAATCCGGAGTTGCCACATTCTTCGGTAGTTATTAAAGGAATAAAGAATTCGGATATATCATATAGTGTAAAACTGAAAAATATAAAGTTAAACTTTGGCTTTGCGCTGGATATGATTCTTGGGGTAGGTAACGTATTAGATGGGAAAAAATCAAGGTTGATTTTTTTGGTATTGGATGTACTTCGTACTTTTTTCTCCAATATAACAGAAAAATTGGAAGAAAAAGATGCTTATTTAATTTATATGATTCATAAAATAGACTTTAGAAAAAAAGGTGTATCAAAAGATGATTTGAAAGAATATATTAAACAGGATTCTAAAGCAAAGGAATACTTTCAAAAGGAAACGGATTTAGAAAAATCACTTGAACGATTGGAAAACATTCAGAGTATACGGCTGGAAGATGGTTTGTATCATATTGTTGAAATAATTCTTAATTGAAAAAAGCAATAAACTATGATATACTTAACAAATATAAAAAGAGAATAGGAGGAAATATCGTGGCTGTACAGAAAAAAATACTTTTTGGTGAGAGTGCGTATGCAACAATTGAATGTGCAAAAAGAGTTGACCGTTTAACAAATACATCTTATGATGTGGCAGCGCGGAAGGCAGATGAACGAATAGAGCAGAATAATCGTGAATATGCGGCAACATACAAGAGAGCTGCGCTATTTTCTGCAAAATAATAGATTCGATAAAATAAATGCTGAAAGTCTGTATTTATGCGGACTTTCGGCATTTATTTTATCGTGAAAGAAACAAGACGTGTAACAAATATAAATTCTGATGTATGAAAAATTAAGCGCTGTTTATGCCCAATAAATTTATAGGAATAGACTAAAGTATTAATTGAAAAAATGTTGATGTGCGATGTGAAAAGGTATATAATGTAAAATGAAAGCGCTATTCAGAAGAACTTCATGAAGTAAGAATGTGAAACAACAATATTGCATTTTAACAGATATAAAAACTTGTAGCTGGAATAAAATGCTGGTTTGCTAAAACCAAATGGAAATTTTTATTAAGAAATAAATAGAAAATAGGAAATTGAAATTTAAAAAGTGATTTAGATTGGTTTGATTAGCAGTCAAATTAATCATAAGGAGGAAAAAGAGCGAGCGGAGATGGCAACAGTGTATTAAGTTTGAAACAAAGAGAGGTGATTGTATGATGAAAGTTTCGTTTATTCAATTGTTATTAAAACAAAGAAACAGTAACTATAAATCATATGATAAAATCTCTGACTTGCATATTTAGAGAGATAGAAAGTGACTTTTCAGTATAATGAAGTAAGTATATTGAAAAAGTTGCAATCAATAAGCTCAAATTCAAAAGTATTGAAATCTGGAAACAGAGATAGTACTTTGCCACAAAAATATTTTTGTTATTTATTAAAAATAAAAAGCAAAGATAGAAGGATGACAAAGAAAGATTTTTCAAAAATAACAGGATTGGGAAAAGATGCATTTTATGGATTGAATGGTTATCAAAAAAGAGATAATCCGGTTCATCTTGAAACAATTCTGTATGCAGTTTTTTGGTTGGGAATATCAAGTGAAGAGGCATTTATCCTTTGTCTGCTTTGGGGGTATTTTCTGCCAGCGGAGGTAGAAAGCTTAAAAAAAGTAAGAAATATAATTGAAAAGCTTGATTGTGTTAAAGATATGCCGGTTGAAAGCCGGATTCAAAAGTTATTAGAATTTTGCGAAAAGGAAGCTTATGAAATTTCTTGTAGATAAAGATAAGCAATAGAATAGTGTGATAAAAAAGATGGCGGGTGTTACCCGCTATTTTTTTGTTTTTGGTGTGATAAGATAAAAAAATAAGAAATTAAAAACGCAGATTACAAGGAGGATACAAGATGAGTGCGTATAGTTCTTTAAAAGAAATGTATAAGGATACAACACAGATTATACAAGGAAAGGATACAGCGGGAAAAACAGTGTATTTATTAAAACAGTTTTGTTTTTTGCAGTGTGTTTGTTATATTTAATAGAAAAATGTGGGTTTCGCGAGGTTATTTTAAGTTATGTTAATATAGAGATTACGCTGCCACAAATCATATGTGATTTTCTAACTATATATTTATACAAAATTATTATATTGTATATTGCTTTTTACATAATAATAAAACCGCTGGGACTAGTAATAATAAGTGAAATAAAGAGTAGAATAAAGAAAGATACTTTTCCGATATGGCTTACGTTTGAAGACATTGTTGAAATATTTTTTTACAGCATAGTTTTGCTTAAATTGGTACAGGATATTTTACAATGCATGAAAAATGAAAATGTAATGCAGGGAAAAAATGTGTTCATCTATGCTTTTATTATCATTGGTGCATTATATCGTTTTATAGAAAAGATATATATACAAAATAAAAATTGCTGGTATTACAATACGATTAGATATACGAATTTTTTTGATTCTGATGGAAAAAGAATAGCCCAGAATGATTCAGTTGTATATAGAAATAAAATTTATGAACTTTGCAAAAGCGAAGGAATATGGTATTTACAAGATTTTAATAAATTAACAGATATAAAACTTGAAAATGCAGTGGCAGATATGGAAGGAAAAATTCAAGTATATTTTTTAAAAATGGGAAGAAGGAAAGAGGAGGATGAGGTTTGAAACTGAATAATCTGTGCCTGCATAAATCCCTGTAAATACTCCTTTGTATAGTCGGATAAATGTTCCATGCGGTCATACAGGTTGTGTATTTCATTATACATTGTACCGACAAATAAAACATCACTCCGGTAAAAATCCAGCCGGCAGGTATTGACAGCAAGCGGCATCATAAGAAGCACTTTCAATATGCTTATCAAACCGGGCAGCAAAAGCGTTGTTGGCACGGTCGTTAAATTTGAAACAGTTCACAGGTGAGTGCTGTCTATTTCATTCCTACAGTAAATTTAAGTTATCCAAATGATATTTGATTGACAGGATAAAATAACTATTATATTATAATTATAGAAAGGTCTCCATTAACCTTATAGTTTTAAATTATAAAAGAGATGAACGTTAAAGAGGGTCTCCATTAACCTTCGGTAATCAGTCCGTAAAGAGATGAACATTAAAGAATGGGAAGCACAGTCTTCCCATATTTTTTTACTAAAATACAAAGGAGTATTATAATGTTTGTGCTAGAGGGGAATCTGACATTTATTAATATTGACCAGGATTATTTAAAAAGACTGCATGACGTATGTACTGAAGTATATTATAAGCCTAGAGGGTATGAAAATAAACCGTATATAGGAATTCTTATAAATAAAGAAGGCAGAAAATATGTTATTCCGTTATCGTCCGCTAAAGAAAAACATAAAACATGGAAAAATGTTAATAAAGAATGTTATTTGATTTATGAATATGTAAAAAAATCCTGTATGGGGGAAAATGAAATCTGGGTGGAAACAGAACCGGATAATGTGAAACACATATTATCTGTTATAGATATTAAGAAGATAATTCCTATAGTGGACGGCTTATATAGCAGAGTGAATATTAATGATGATAATAGTGATACAGACGAGATAAGAAAATATAAGGATTTATTAAACAAAGAATATGTTTTTATATTAAAAATAATCGATGAAATAATTGATAAAGCGAATAAACTTTATGATAAACAGATGGAGCATGGAAAGATTGCTAAATTCTGTTGTGATTTTAAAAAATTAGAAAAAGTAGCAGATCATTATAAATGAAGTGGAAGCCTGTCTGTCAACGGATAGGCATTATATTTAAAGAAGATTTTACAAATGAAACTAGAAAAATATCAGTTTCATTCATAAGAAGGATGATTATTAAATGGAAAGTAAAGAAGTGATAGCGCGTATAGGGAAAATCTTAAAAGATAATACTGCGATAACAGAAGATGAGTATATTGCTGTTATGAATATATTTTGTGAGAATACTTTTGACTATGACATACAACAATTATATAACAATTTTGAAAAAACAAAATATGATTATTATATACCAGAAAAGATTTTGATGAGATGTTATAAAAATAAAAGTTATTCAAAAGCGTTATCATTATTGGCAGAAGATATGGATTCGGAAAATAAGACATATGAATGGGGAATATTATTTCATAATAAAGGGATTTGGCTGCTTAATAGAGATATAAAAGTTTCGAATACACAATTTAGTTCCAAAAGGACGGTATTTAAAATCTTATTTACAAATAAAACAGATTCTAAATATTTTAAATATTTTAATCACGAATATTTGCTGGGGTATGACAAAGATATATATTTTTTTAGGGATATCATTACATATAAAAATATAAAATTTCCATCTGTTAAATCAGACAGCTGGAATGCCTATTTCGGCTGCATTAAAAGATTTATGGATTATTATATTTCAGAAAAGGGGCATTATATTGAGGATATTGATAAATGTTATAGAAATATAAAATTATCTGATTATGAAGTCTACATAAAAGACAATGGAACCATAAAAACACCTAATACAGCCAAAAATCAATTCTTTTATATAAAATCTTTTATATTAAGTCAGACCTATAATAAGGAATTTGATATAAGCAGTAATGAAATAATAAGCAGATGTAAAGATATTTTGGATAAGCCAGCGGAAAATGTAGATGAAACAGATATAAAAAAAATAGCAGGAATTATAAAATGTATAGAAAATCAAAGAAATGGCAAAAGAAACAAAACGATATTTCTAATTTTGCTATGCTTTGGAATGGAAAGAAGAAAGATATGTGCATTAACGTGGAATGACATAGATAAAAAATGTGAAAAGATCAAAATGGGAAAGCATGAAATGGTAATGCCGCATATATTACAGCAAAGTTTTAAAGAATTAAAACAGGAAAAAAATGATGATGCAACATATGTCTTTGGCAATTCCAGAACAAATTGGCAAAAACCGTTACCGGAAAGTGGAATTAATGGGGTTTTGGAATTTATCAAAAATATTAATACACAAGATGAGTTCTATAAAAAATTTTCGCCGGGGAATATACGAAAATGGCTTTTTAGATTTTTACTTAAAGAAAATCCGTTACAGGATGTGTTAGTACTAATGAATATACCAATTAGCAACATTTCTAATTATATCAGTGATGAAGAAATGATAGAATTTACTACAGACAAACTTTCAAAGGGAGAAAAATATCTGCTTGAGGATTTTATGAATGATGTTGAAAAATTATTATAATGGATTGAATTCTAACAAAATCTTACTTTTTACCACCAGACAGTTATGCTACCACAGCGCCGGATTTTTTGCGGCGCAGCTGGCAGATGCACTGGAAAATGCAGGGTATCAATGTGAATTGTGCGAAATCCCGGAAGATGGCATCGCGGGAGAAATGCGTGAGCAGGCAGTACCGGCAAAAGATACGGCGGGGGAGATTTCGCCGCAGGCAGCAGCCGTGCTGGAGCGTTATATCGGAAAGGAATACGCGGCGGTCATTGACTTTAATTCCAAGCTGCCGCGGCTGATGTGCGATGATGACACCTATTATCTGGACACCATTCAGGCACCGTTTTTTAACTACATTTTAGACAATCCACTGTATCACCATGCAACACTGCAATGTCCGTTACAGCGGTATCATGTGCTTTTGGTCGATGAAGAACACGCCGCCTATGTACGGAAGCATTATCCGCATATTCAGGGTGCGCATATGCTGTCGCTTGGTGCCAATGAAGCGGTTATCGGAAAGGCATTTGAGCAGAAGCAGGAAAATGTATTATTTATGGGGACATACCGCAGCCCGGAAATATATCTGGAGCAGATTCGTAGTCAGGATACACAGGCGCAGAAAGAAATGCTGCAAATGATTGAGCGGATTCAGGCAGAGCCGGATTTATCCGTGGAGCGCGCATTAAGAGCTGTTTTGGAAGAACAGGATAGAAAAATTTCAGAAGAAGATTTTGCATTGCTGATGAATACATACTATCCGGTGGAAATGTATCTGCGCAATTATGACCGGGAACAGCTGGTGACGGCACTCGTCCGTGCAAAAATTCCGGTAAGAATTGTAGGTGACTGGTGGGAGCGGTACGCATATGCCGCTGCGCCGAATCTGCAATTGGAGCAGCCGGTTGCATTTGACCGTTCATTTGATAAAATTGCGGGAAGTGCCGTGATAGCGGATTCGTCCCCGTTTTTTAAAATGGGAATCCATGACCGTGTGTTTGCGGGCATGGCAAATCATACAGCGGTTCTGACTGATGAAAGCCCTTACAGAAAAAAAGTCTTCGAAACAGGACAGCATATCCTTGATACGGACTGCCCGGTTGTTTTGTATTCACCGGCAAATCCACAACAGGCATGTGATATGGCAGAAGAATTGTTGATAAACCGCGGCAGGCGTAAAGACCTTGTGGATAAAGCGTATGAAATGTATCAGAAAGAATTTACATGGAATAAAGTAGCGGAACGATTTGTAAAGCTTTTGACAGAATAATTTACAAGAACCTTTAATAAGTGTTATAATAAAACACAAATGATATCAGGGTCAAAAAGTCTAAATCCACATGAGCTTGCTCATAGTTTTGTGTTTATGACCCAGACATCACATAAAGGTATGTGATAAAAATACATTGTCGGAGGACGGATTATGCAGGATACGAATTCGATTTACGGGCTGTTAAAAGAAAGCGCAGAAAAATATGCCGGGAAAACAGCCGTTTTATATGATACATTTGCAGGAAGCTATGAAAAGCTGTTTCGGGATGTGACCAATAAGGCAATTCATTTGCAGCATTTTGAGGGGAAGCGGGTTGCACTTTGCGGACCGTCATCATACCGGTGGATTGTCAATTTATTTGGTATTATTCTGGCGGGAAAAGATGTTGTGCTGGTGGACTCCTTTCTGCCGCATAAGGAACGGGAAAGCCTGCTGGAAAAAGTAGGGGTGGATTACATTTTATCTTCTACCAATCAGTACATCCTTGCAGACAGTCATGCCATCATGATACCGGGGGCAGAAAAAGATGATGTTGAGGGAGAATATAATCCGCAGACACCGGAAGGAAACGTATTGGTATTTACGGCAACAGATAAAGAATCTGATAAAGCGGTTGTGCTGACCACACAGAATCTGATGTATACGGTGAATGCAATGAATCATCACTGCTATTGCAGCGAGCATGACAGAGTGCTGGCACAGACTATGCTGTTTCATATTTTCGGACTGGTTTACAGTCTGTTGTGGCCGTTGGCAAACGGCGCGTGTGTATGTGTCGGACGTGGACTGCGTCATATTGATGCCGAAACCTATTATTACAAGACAACGATTCTGCCGGGTACACCGTCGATGATTGAATATTTAAAGAGAATTAAGGCATTTAATCCGGAACTGCGTACCATTGTAATCGGCGGCGCACCGAGCAGCTATAAGTTATTTGAAAATTTAAAAGACCGGAATTACAACGTGTATACAATATATGGCATGGCAGAGTGCAGCGGTGGCATTGCGGTGAACCGTGAAATGGACGGCTCATATGAATTATATGATGATGAGGCAGTACAGTTAGGTGCAGACGGAGAAATTTTAGTCGGCGGGCACTGTGTAATGAAAGAGTACGACAAAGATGAACAGACGACAAAAGAAGTTTTAAAAGATGGTATGTTCCATACCGGTGATTACGGCAGGATGAACTGCCATGGCAGACTGGTAATTACAAAGAGAAATCCGGGCGTATTGCAGCTGCCAACCGGTGAAAAAATCTGCCGCCGGGTAATTAATGAGGAAATTACGGCAATTCACGGTGTTGCGGAAAGCTATCTGACAATGGACGGGGACAAGCTCACCATTGTAATCGTACCGATTGATAAAGAGATGACAGCAGACCGTATGAAGAAAAAGATTGACAAATACAATGAAAAGAAAGGATATCGCTGGGAAATCCAGAAAGTCATTGTATTAAAGCAGAATCTGCCAAAGCTTGAAAATGGTCAGGTGGACGGTGAAGCAATTCAGGAAATGTTAGAAACGGGACAATATTAATGATAAAAAGGGACAGAAAAGATCAGCAGGTCACATGACACAAGCTTACTTTTCTGTCCCTTTTGGTGTATCAACCATACCGGATTGAAGCCGTACAATGATAATAAATTTATTCTTTATGCCTCTGCATTAATTGATAGTAACGGGGTTACAGATAACCGTCAAAAATCATGCCGGTATAGGCGGATAAATTATAGGGGGCATTTTTCGGGCGGAGCGGGTTTTTATAGGCGATAATCTTATTGTTGACATAATCCATAGGATTGAGTGAAATGTCTTCCGCTTTTTTCTGAACAGCCTGTTTAAAGGCATTCAGACCTGAAAAAATGTCGCCTAATGTGCCGTTATCTGCGGCAGAAATAATGGCATCACGGTCAACGGCAATCGTACCATTATCGGTAACGCTTAACCCGTTTTCATTTAAAAGGTGGTTGTAAGATTTTGCAATGCCTGCAAAGTCCTTTTTTAACTTTTCATTTCCTTCAAAATGTTCGTTGGCATCATTGGCCGAAATCAAGTTGTTATAGCCGCCGATTAATTCGCCGATACTGTCGGCAATTGCATCGGTGTCGGTATTCATGCTGATAGTGACAGGCGCTTTGCCGGTTGTATCAAAAAAGGTCAGTACATAATTATTATCAATTGTCACCTCATTTGAAACAGAGGTGGCAGTTGTTCCGTTTACAGAATATACAGCATTTGCCGGATACTGTGTCACGCGGTCCAGACCCAGTGTAGATACCAGTTCGGTATTGGAATCGGAAGCATCTGAGGAATTCTGGGACTGGATATGGAAAATCGTCGGAGAAATTCCCCTGATGCCTGTTGCATCGGATGTGATGGAAATAGCAGAGTTGCCAAGACCATCCGTTAAAAGCTGTGCGTTTAACCCGATATCAGCCTGGTTAATCAGACGTGCAATCTTTTGCTGGGTATCGGTTACGGTGTCAGTAGCGTTTACGCCGAACTCAAACTGATATGTCAAATCCTGCACCTGCAGATCAAATGAGTACTCACCTGCTGCAAACGGTTTAGAATTTGGCTGTAAGAAGTTGCCGGTGTTTGTCTGTGGACAGGCAAGCTGTGAAACGGTAACTTCAAGCGGTTCATAATCCTGTACACAAGAATCTCCGATATATTCGGCATCGATGACCTGTGGCGAACTGGATGTTGCAGAACGTTTGTATGTAATGGAATCTGTGGATTCATCGGAAAGCTCATCTGCAATCTGGCTTAATTCCCGTGCATTTTCTTTTAAATCAATAGCATATTTTAATGCCGCGTCAGAAAAATCAATCTTATAAGAAGGAGTCTGACTGTTGATTTTTTGTAATCTGCCAAAGGTGCTTTTGAGCTGGGCCTTTGAATGGGTATCATATTTAGAATACTCTCTGTGGCCGTACTGGGCGGCATAGTAGTTATAAACCGAATTGATCATCGTCACGAACCTCCTTGTCTGCAATAATCTATATCTCGTGTGTTGTGGTTATTAGTGGTAAGCTGTGAAGTTACAAAAACTATAATAGACAGCTTTACGTAAAAAAGCTGAATGTCCCGTTGGAAAATCCGTTTTCCATGTGGAGCATTTGTAAAAAAGCAATTATCTAAAATGATTGGATAATATTATATACTAATATATTCGGAATGTCACGCAGTTTCTTTAAGGAAAATTTAAAGATTTGGATTAAAAAATTTGTCAAAAAAGATATTGACGAGTGCCTGTTTACTATGATAAACTAGAACGGCTATGGAAGCGGTCTTTTTTTTATGCCTAAAAAAGAACCAATTGGTGTAGAATCTCATACACCTACAAAAATTTAACGAAAATTGGAGGTGGAAGTTGTGCGCGTTAAGATAACATTGGCATGTACAGAGTGTAAACAGCGTAATTACAACACTACGAAGGATAAGAAAACTCATCCGGACAGAATGGAAACAAAGAAGTACTGTAAGTTCTGTAAATCACACACATTACACAAGGAAACCAAGTAATTTGGAGCAGTGAGGTAAAAGCTATGGGTGAAACTGTTAAAACAAAAAAACAGAAAAAAAGCTGGTTCAAAGGTTTAAAGGCTGAGTTCAAGAAAATTGTCTGGCCTGACCAGAAGTCACTTACAAAGGAAACTGCTGCGGTTGTGATTGTATCCGTTGTAGTCGGTGTAATCATTTCAGTAGTGGACTTGATTGCCCGCTTTGGTATCGAATTCTTGGTGAAGTAAGGAAAAGGTGATTAGATGGACGAAGCAAAATGGTATGTTGTCCACACTTATTCTGGTTATGAGAATAAGGTAAAGGCAAACATCGAAAAAACAGTTGAAAACAGAAATCTTCAGGACCAGGTTCTCGAAGTCATCGTTCCGCTTGAAACGGTTGTTGAAGTAAAGAACGGTGCAACAAAGTCTGCCCAGAAGAAGATGTTCCCTGGATACGTACTCATTAACATGGTGATGAACGATGACAGCTGGTATGTTGTCCGCAACACCCGAGGCGTTACAGGATTTGTAGGTCCGGGATCCAAACCGGTACCGCTCACTCCGGCTGAAATTAAATCACTTGGAATTACCCTTCCGGGAACTGAGGCTCCAAAGCCGGTTGTCCAGTTTGCTGGTAAAGTTGGTGACCAGGTAATGATTCTTTCAGGAGCATGGGAGAATACAGTTGGGGAAATTACAGCAATTAATGACGGCAAGCAGTGCCTGACCATTAATGTAGAAATGTTCGGCCGTGAAACACCGGTTGAGATTGGTTTTACAGACGTAAAACTTATGTAACAGAAAGCTTAAGCAGCTGCTTATGGGCATATAGGCAGTGAGGCATAAGCGTGGGAGATTGAAGCGGCAGATTTAAATCAGCCGTATCTTTCGCCAATTACCACATAATATTTAGGAGGTGCCTAAAATGGCAAAGAAAGTAACAGGTTATATCAAATTACAGATTCCTGCCGGCAAAGCTACACCGGCTCCACCAGTTGGTCCAGCTCTTGGTCAGCATGGTGTAAACATTGTAGAGTTTACAAAGCAGTTCAATGCAAAGACAGCAGATCAGGGAGATTTAATTATCCCGGTTGTTATCACAGTATATGCTGATAGAAGTTTCAGCTTTATTACAAAGACTCCGCCGGCAGCAGTTCTTTTAAAGAAGGCTTGCAACATTAAGTCAGGTTCTGGTACACCAAACAAGACAAAGGTTGCAAAGATTTCTAAGGAAGAAATCAAGAAGATTGCTGAATTAAAGATGCCAGACTTAAATGCTGCATCTATCGAGACTGCTATGTCTATGATAGAAGGAACAGCAAAGAGTATGGGAATCGTTGTAGAAGATTAATTGATTCATATTAATTTGATATATGTGGGAGGAAAGCAAGTCCCTTCCGATATTACCACTAGGAGGTTTTTTGATAATGAAAAGAGGAAAGAAATACGTTGAAGCGGCTAAGTTAATCGACCGCGCAACATTATATGAAGCTACAGATGCAGTTGCTCTTGTAAAGAAGTCTGCAGTAGCAAAATTTGACGAAACAATTGAAGCTCATATCAGAACAGGTTGTGATGGACGTCATGCTGATCAGCAGATCAGAGGTGCAGTTGTTCTTCCGCACGGAACAGGTAAGACTGTTAAGGTTTTAGTTTTTGCTAAGGGTGCTAAGGCTGAAGAAGCTGAAGCAGCAGGCGCTGATTTCGTAGGCGGTGAGGAACTGATTCCTAAGATTCAGAATGATAACTGGTTCGATTTTGATGTTGTTGTTGCAACACCTGACATGATGGGCGTTGTTGGTCGTCTGGGACGTGTACTCGGTCCGAAGGGCTTAATGCCAAACCCGAAGGCTGGTACAGTTACAATGGATGTAACAAAAGCTGTTAATGATATCAAGGCTGGTAAGATTGAATACAGACTTGATAAGACAAATATCATTCACGTGCCAATTGGTAAGGCTTCATTCACTGAAGACCAGTTAGCGGACAACTTCCAGGCTATTATGGATGCAATCGTTAAGGCAAAGCCTTCAACATTAAAGGGTCAGTATTTAAGAAGTGTTGTACTTACTTCTACAATGGGTCCTGGTGTTAAGGTCAGCACAGCAAAATATGTTGGCTAATTTGTAAAAAACGGTTGACAACCTATATATGAAGATAGTATACTATCATTTGTTTGTGTGATACATCACACAATGCAATATTTTGCCTAAGACAGCAGGTCCCCATCCGGGGTTAAAGGTTATTCGCCTACCGAGGATTATGAAATGCGGCAGACAGACAGTCTGCGGTATATTAAGACATGAATCTACGTCCTCTGAAGTCTTGTGCTTTGGAGGACTTTTTTATGAATTGGGCAGAATTTATCCCTCTGGTGGGATACAAATCTAACAGGAGGTAACAAATTCATGGCAAAGGTAGAACTTAAAGCACCTATCGTAGACGAAATTTCAGGACACTTAAATGGCGCACAGGGCGTTGTTTTAGTTGACTACCGTGGCTTAACTGTAGAGCAGGATACACAGCTTCGTAAGCAGTTAAGAGAAGCCGGTGTCGTTTACAAGGTATATAAGAATACTTTAGTAAAGAGAGCTATCGCAGGTACAGAATTCGAGCCAATGACAGATATGCTTGAAGGACCTACAGCAATTGCTATCTGCACTACAGATGCAACAGCTCCGGCTAGAATCCTTAGCAACTTCGCTAAGACAGCTGAAGCTCTTGAATTAAAGTGCGGTGTTGTTGAAGGAACATACTACGATGCAGCTGGCATTCAGACAATTGCTTCTATTCCGTCAAGAGAAGAACTTCTCAGCAAGTTCCTTGGAAGCATCCAGTCACCTATTACAAACTTTGCACGTGTTATTAAGCAGATCGCTGAAAAGAACGAAGAAGTTGCTTAATTTCCGTGTCCGGATACAAAACGTATCCATGGAAATGTTGAACAGAGTCTGTACGGATACCGTATGGACGGTCCGGGCAGCAGCCCAATAATATAAAAGGAGAGTAAATAAATGACTACACAGGAAATCATTGAAGTTATTAAGGGATTATCAGTATTAGAATTAAACGATTTAGTTAAGGCTTGCGAAGAAGAATTCGGCGTATCTGCAGCAGCAGGCGTTGTAGTTGCAGCAGCAGGTGCAGACGGTGCTGGCGCAGCTGAGGAAAAGACAGAATTCGACGTAGAACTTACAGAAGCTGGCGCTAACAAGGTTAAGGTTATCAAGGTTGTTCGTGAAATCACAGGTCTTGGCTTAAAGGAAGCTAAGGAAGTTGTTGATGGCGCACCTAAGGTTGTTAAGGAAGGCGCTTCTAAGGAAGAAGCTGAAGAAATTCAGAAGAAGCTTGAAGCTGAAGGCGCTAAGGTTACTCTTAAGTAATTTTACCCACAACAGTATCAATATAAAATTAAGAACCGGATTCCTGCGGGAGTCCGGTTTTTTACGTTATAGAAATACTGTACGGCAGCGGTGCAATTCGTGAAAATGAATTTACTTTCAATTCTGAAAATGTTATAATATTCATAATTATGCGCGCAAATGTAATAAAAAGGAAAAACTGGTAAAAATTATCATGTATAGTGCTTGACAGACAAGTGACTGTATGCTATTATGGACAATGCACTATTGTGTATGCTTATGCTTTTTTATTGCATTGCATATTAAAAATATCAGATTTTATATAAAAATAAACACAAGGGGTGAAACGTCAATGGAGAAAAACAGAATGCGTCCGGTCAAGGCAGGCAAGAGCATGAGAATGAGCTATTCAAGACAGAAAGAAGTTCTTGAAATGCCGAACCTTATTGAAGTTCAGAAGGACTCTTATCAGTGGTTCCTGGATGAAGGGTTAAAAGAAGTTTTTGATGATATCTCTCCAATAGCAGACTACAATGGCAGATTGAGTCTGGAATTTGTTGACTTTGCTTTATGCGAAGATGATGTCAAGTATTCTATTGAAGAATGTAAGGAAAGAGATGCTACATATGCAGCACCTCTGAAGGTAAGAGTAAGACTCCACAATAAGGAAAGTGAAGATATCAGCGAACATGAAATTTTCATGGGCGACCTTCCACTTATGACAAAGACGGGAACATTCGTTATCAACGGAGCAGAACGAGTTATCGTCAGCCAGCTGGTACGTTCACCAGGTATCTATTACGATATCCAGAAGGATAAGTACGGTAAGATTTTCCTTTACAGCTCACAGGTTATCCCAAACCGTGGTGCATGGTTAGAGTATGAAACAGATGCCAACGATGTGTTCTATGTTAAAGTAGATAGAAATAAAAAGGTTCCTGTAACCGTGCTGATTCGTGCACTCGGTTTCGGAACAAATGCTGAAATTATTGATATTTTCGGCGAAGAACCAAAGCTTCTTGCTACAATGGAGAAGGATACTTCTACAAACTATCAGGAAGGTATTTTAGAGCTTTATAAGAAGTTAAGACCGGGTGAACCGTTATCTGTAGATAGTGCGGAAGCGCTGATTTCAGGTATGTTCTTTGATCCGAGAAGATATGACCTTGCAAAGGTGGGAAGATATAAGTTTAATAAGAAGCTTTCTTTCAAGAGCAGACTTTCAGGACATATCCTTGCAGATGATGTTGTGGATACACAGGGCAATGTCATTGCACAGGCAGGCGATAAGCTTGACAGAGAAACAGCACAGGCAATTCAGGATGCAGCGGTTCCGGCAGTTTTCTTAAATGTAGATTTAAGAAACAGTGACGGTACAATTACAACAAAGAGAGTAAAAGTGCTGTCTAACATGGCAGTTGATATTACAAAATGGGTTGATATTTCAAAGGAAGAAGCAAGAGAACTCGGTGTTACAGAAGCGGTATTCTTCCCTGTACTCAGCCAGATTTTAGCTGAAAATGAATCACTTGAAGAAATCAAAGAAGCAATCTGCAAGAACATTGCCGATCTGATTCCAAAGCACATTACTGTAGAAGATATTATTGCTTCTATTAATTATAATATGCACCTTGAATACGGCGTTGGTACAAAGGATGATATTGATCACCTTGG
>ENA-OOZD01000542-OOZD01000542.1-human-gut-metagenome-genome-assembly--contig:-NODE-542-length-18295-cov-2.260088_pt1 | contig 18295 bp, 9 predicted proteins | sample MGYA00241186_ERZ501395 | MGnify/ENA primary metagenome ERZ501395 (study PRJEB25962, sample SAMEA2042730) | human gut metagenome | biome: human gut; feature: human-associated habitat; material: faeces... | reverse complement strand
ATTACAAATGGTTTAAATAATTCTACAGCCATTTCTTTTGGAACACCACATTGATATATTTTAAGTTCTGGTCCAACAACTATAACTGAACGTCCTGAATAATCAACACGCTTTCCTAATAAGTTTTGACGGAAACGTCCTTGTTTTCCTTTAAGCATATCTGATAATGATTTCAAAGGTCTTCCACCAGCACCTGTTACTGGTCTTCCTCTCCTACTATTGTCTATTAAAGCATCTACAGATTCCTGTAACATTCTTTTTTCGTTTCTTACAATTATTTCTGGTGCTCCTAACTCTAGTAACCTTTTTAATCTGTTATTTCTATTTATAACTCTTCTGTATAAGTCATTTAAGTCTGATGTTGCAAATCTACCACCATCTAATTGAACCATAGGTCTTAAATCTGGTGGAATTACAGGTACAACATTCATAACCATCCACTCAGGTTTATTTTCTGATAGTCTAAATGCTTCCACAGTATCTAATCTTTTAATTAGTTTTGCCTTTTTCTGCTCGCTTGCTTTTTCTAATTCTTTTTTTAGTTTTTCAGATAGTTTTTCTATGTCTATTTCTTCTAGTAATTTTCTTATTGCTTCTGCTCCCATTTCTGCTTTAAATGAGCCTTTTCCATATTTCTCTTCTGCTTCATGATATTCTTTTTCTGATAATACTTGTGTCTTTGTTAATGAAGACGTTCCCTTATCTGTAACAATATATGAAGCAAAATATATAACTTTTTCTAGGTTTCTTGGAGAAACATCTAGTAATAAAGCTATTCTACTTGGAATTCCCTTAAAATACCAAATGTGAGCTACTGGTGCAGCAAGTTCAATATGCCCCATTCTTTCACGTCTTACTTTAGATTTTGTTACTTCTACGCCACATCTGTCACAAACAATTCCTTTATACCTTACTCTTTTATATTTACCACAATGGCATTCCCAGTCTTTTGTAGGTCCAAATATTCTTTCACAAAAAAGTCCATCTTTTTCTGGTTTTAATGTTCTATAATTAATAGTCTCTGGTTTTTTTACTTCTCCTTTTGACCACTCTCTTACTCTTTCGTCTGATGCAATACCTATTTTAATTTTATCGAAAATTTCTAGTTCATCCACTGCTTTTAGCCCCCTTGACTTCTATTTTTTCTTGTTTCTTAAGGATTTTTGCTCAATACACTGCTGTGCAATTCCATTTTGTCTGTGTAAAATCCTTTTTGAAACTATTTAATTATTTTACTCATCTAGCATATCTTGGTCTTCTAGCAAGTCATCTTCACCTAAGTCTGTATCATCTATTAGTATTTCGTCCTCATCTAGCATTCCGTCTATGTCGTCTAATAGCATATCTTCCCCAAGTTCTTCTCCGTCTTCTTCTATATATCCATCATTTAAGTCATTTTCATCTACAGCATCTTCTTTTCCAGAATCAAAATTAAAATCTATGCCGTCTTCTATATTTTCTTTTAATTCTAATTCCTTGTTATCTTCTGAGTATAGCTTTATGTCTAATCCTAAACTTTGAAGTTCTTTTATTAATACCTTAAATCCTTCTGGTACTCCTGGTTCTGGAACATTTTCTCCTTTTACAATAGCCTCATATGTTTTTACACGTCCAACTACATCATCTGATTTTGTTGTTAGCATTTCTTGCAATGTATAAGCTGCACCATATGCCTCTAATGCCCAAACTTCCATCTCTCCAAAACGTTGTCCACCAAACTGTGCCTTACCTCCTAATGGTTGTTGAGTAATAACTGAATAAGGTCCTGTTGAACGAGCATGTATTTTGTCATCTACTAAATGGTGAAGTTTAAGCATATACATAACACCTACTGTAATTGGGTGGTCAAAAGCTTCTCCTGTTCTTCCATCATATAGTATTGTTTTACCATCTTCTGATAATCCCGCTTTTTTCAATAGTTCTCTTATTTCTTCATCTGTTGCTCCATCAAATACTGGTGTTGCAACTTTCCAGCCCAATGCTTTTGCTGCCATTCCCAAATGTACTTCCAATACTTGACCTAAGTTCATACGAGAAGGTACACCTAATGGGTTTAAAACTATATCTACTGGTGTTCCGTCTGGCAAGAATGGCATATCTTCTTCTGGAAGTATACGAGAAATAACACCTTTATTTCCGTGACGTCCTGCCATTTTATCTCCAACAGATATTTTTCTTTTTGTAGCTATATAACATCTTATTATTTGATTTACGCCAGGTCCTAATTCGTCTGAATTTTCTCTTGTAAATATTTTTATATCGACTATTGTTCCTGCTTCACCATGTGGTACACGTAATGAAGTATCTCTTACTTCTCTAGCTTTTTCTCCAAATATAGCTCTTAACAATCTTTCTTCTGCTGTAAGCTCTGTTTCGCCTTTTGGAGTTACTTTACCTACTAATATATCTCCTGGTCTTACTTCTGCACCTATTCTTATAATTCCATTTTCGTCTAAGTCTTTTAGACTATCATCTCCAACGTTTGGAATGTCTCTTGTAATTTCCTCTGGTCCTAATTTTGTGTCACGACATTCACAATCATATTCTTCTATATGAATAGATGTATATACGTCTTCTTTTACCAATCTTTCATTAATTAATACAGCATCCTCGTAATTGTAGCCTTCCCAAGTTGTAAATGCTATTAAAACATTTTTTCCAAGCGCCATTTCGCCATTTTTTGTAGATGGTCCATCTGCTATTAGATCTCCAGCCTTAACTTTTTCTCCCTTTACTACAACTGGTCTTTGGTTAATACATGTTCCACCATTTGTTCTTTTGAATTTTCTTAAATGGTATGTATCTATTTCATCTTTTTTATTTCTAATTCTTATTTCATCACCAGTTACTTTTTCAACTATTCCATCAGATTTTGCAAGTACTGTAATACCAGAATCTCTTGCTGCTCTGTATTCTATACCTGTTCCAACTATTGGCGATTCTGCTGTAAGTAATGGAACCGCTTGACGTTGCATGTTTGATCCCATTAGAGAACGCTTAACATCATCATGCTCTAAGAAAGGAATCATTGCAGCCGCAACAGAAACAAGTTGTTTTGGCGATACATCAACAAAATTAACCTTATCTTTATCTGCAACTGTTATTTCTTCTCTATGTCTTACTCTAATTCTGTCATTTATAAATTTTCCTTCTTCATCAACAGGTTCAGAAGCTTGTGCAATTATATATTTATCTTCTTCATCTGCTGACATATACATAATTTCATCTGTAACTTTTCCGTCAACCACTTTTCTGTATGGTGTTTCTACAAATCCATATTCATTTATAATTGCAAATGAAGAAAGCGCAGATATTAATCCAATGTTTGGTCCTTCTGGTGATTCTACAGGGCAAAGTCTTCCATAATGTGTATAGTGAATATCACGAACTTCAAATCCTGCTCTTTCTCTTGAAAGACCCCCAGGGCCTAATGCAGATATTCTTCTTTTATGTGTTAGCTCAGATAATGGGTTTGTTTGGTCCATAAATTGTGATAATTGTGAACTTCCAAAGAATTCTCTTATTGATGATGTTATTGGTTTTGTATTTATTAATGTTTGTGGAGTAATAACATCTAAATCTTGTATTGTCATTCTTTCTCTTACTACTCTTTCTAATCTAGTAAGTCCAATTCTAAATTGATTTTGTAATAATTCTCCAACACATCTAATACGTCTATTTCCTAAATGGTCAATATCATCAACATTTCCTAAGCCATTATCTAGATTTAATAAGTAGCTTATTGATGCAATCATATCTTCATTGGTTATATGTCTTGGAATTAATTCTTCAATTCTTTCTTTTATAACATCATGCAATTTATCTTCTGGTGTTGTATCTATTATTGATTTTAATACTTCGTAATTCACATATTCTTTAATATGTAGGTCAGACAAATCCACATTTGGTAAAACTTTGTGGATATTTACTGTTCCATTTCCTATAATTCTTACTCTTCTATCATCAACTTTTACGTCTACAATATTTATACCCAAATTTCTAATATTTTCTGCTACTTCTTCTGAAATCACAGAATCTTTTTCTACTAAAACTTCTCCTGTTTCAGAATCTACAATATCTTCAAATGCAACTTTGCCTGTTATTCTAGTTGATAAACTTAATTTTTTATTAAATTTATATCTTCCAACTTTTGCTAAGTCATATCTTCTGTCATCAAAGAATAAACCATTAAACAAATTCCTTGCAGCATCAACTGTTGGAAGTTCTCCTGGTCTTAATTTTTTATATATTTCTATTAAAGCTTCGTCTGGTGTTTTAACTGTATCTTTTTGTATAGTAGCTGTAATTTTTGGTTCCTCGCCGAATAAAGCAATTATTTGCTCATCTGTTGCAATTCCAATCGCTCTTAATAATGATGTAACTGGCAATTTTCTAGTTCTATCAACTCTTACATAGAAAACGTCATTTCCATCTGTTTCATATTCTAGCCAAGCTCCTCTTATAGGCATTACTGTTGAAGTATAAATTCTTTTACCTGTTTTAGGGTCGAATTCTTTTGCGTAATAGCATCCTGGTGAACGTACTAATTGGCTAACTACAACTCTTTCTGCTCCATTAATAACAAAAGTACCACTGTCTGTCATAAGTGGGAAATCTCCAAGGTAAATCTCTTGTTCTTTAATTTCTCCTGTTTCACGGTTTATTAATCTTACTTTTACATGCAATCTTGTTGCATATGTAGCATCTCTTTCTTTTGCTTCTTCTAGTGTGTATTTTGTCTTTTCTTCCATATAGTAATCTAAAAATTCAAGAACTAAATTTCCAGAATAGTCAACTATAGGTGAAATATCTTTTAGTATTTCTCCTAGTCCTTCTTCTACAAACCAGTCATATGAATCTTTTTGTACCTTGATAAGATTTGGCATTTCTATAGAATCATCTATTTTTGCAAAAGTCTTACGAGTACATTTTTCATATTTGATGTCTTTCATCAAAAATCACCTCTAAAAAATATTAAGCAGAAAAATATATATCAAATCATTCAAAAGTCCTTCTTGTCTTCCTAAAGACATTTGCAATAACACAAACTTCCTGCTCTCCAAGTTCTATTATTTGCAAATATTTTTAAGAGCAATTCCTCTTTTAAACAATTTACATAACTATGAAATTTAACAACAAAAAAACTATTGACAAATATTACGTTTTGTCAATTTTCTTGTTGTTTGTTAATTTTCTTTTAAAAACACGTTTTCTATTTTTACCACCCTTGTTTCTAAATAGAATTAATGTCTCTCCATATTAACACATCTATAATCTAGTATACCCTATTCTAACGCAACTTGTCAATAGTTTCCATTTTATATTTTTAATTTTTTATGCACCTAAAATTGCACCTGCAGCGCCAAAAACTCCCGCTGACGCCAACCCCATTATTATTCCTGCCAAAATAACTCCTGCCATTACTGCTATACTACTTTTTTTAAAATCCATGTCTAGTAAGCTGGCTGCAAGAGTACCCGTCCAAGCTCCTGTACCTGGCAAAGGAATACCAACAAAAATAAATAATGCCCAGTATAGACCTCGTCCTGCTTTTTCCTGAAGTTTTTTTCCACCTTTTTCTCCTTTTTCTAAGCAAAACTTAAAAAACTTTCCTATAAACTTTTTATCTGCTCCCCATACCAACACTTTTCTTGCAAAGAAAAATATAACTGGAACAGGTAACATATTTCCAATAATACAAATTAAATACAGTGGCAATATATCAATAGGGCCTCCCCATAAATTGCTAAGACCAATTGGTACAGAGCCTCTTAATTCTATAAGTGGTATCATTGAAATTAAAAATACTAAAAAATATTTTTTAATCATAATCAAACTCCATAATAAAATATTAACTGGGTAATATTTTATTATATAAACGTATAAATGTAAATAGTTTTTTATCAAATGCAACTTTTTTGCCAAATCATAACATACAATAAGAAAACCCCTGGAGAACATTACGTTCTCCAGGGCCAAACGATTAGGTTTGAGATAGGCGGACGGTGCTACATGTTATTTCTGCAAATCCATGTAGCAACAATATGTAATTTTTTATATGATTTATTCAACTTATTTATTAATATTATAAATTTAGAAATTATCATCATCTATAATACTATCTTCAACTGTCCAAAACAAATCTATGTCATGCATTGCCTTATCAAGGAATCCGTTAGCCTCATCACATTCTTCTACTCCAACTCCAAATCCCGCCTCTCCAATATCTTGTCCTTCTATTGCATTATGCCCTCTTGTATTCTTTTCTCTTATTCTTTTCTTGTACTCTTCTTTTAGTTTAGTTGAACCGGCTATTCCTCCTGCTACTCTTAGTTGATTTAAAATATCAATTTGTGAATCATTTAGGTGGACTGTTCCATCTACTCTTTCCAATTTACCAAAATCTTTTAAATTCAAATTTCTAAGATCTACATCTCCTCTTATTTCTCTCAGATTTCCTAATCCTTCTACATTTTTGTCAAAATATGCGTCTCCTACTATATATTCTAATTGTTCTAAGTCTTTTATTTCCGACGGATAATAATGGTCTGCAAAAATAACCTTAGTTTCTGCTCCAGAGCATCTACCCCCAATGTCAATTTCTTCTTCACTACATTTATAATATTCTGCTAATACTTTTCTTATTTGCCATGCTCTATTTTGCATATGACGCATAAATGTATCATCATAATAATAAGTTGACTCATGAGATTTAAACTGGTTTATACCTTTTATGTACTCTTCTATAAATGTTGGAACATCTCCTACTGTAAATTCTCCATCATCTATTTTCTTAATAATTTCACTTTCATCTTCAAATATCCAACATATTGTAGCGAAATCAACGTAATCTCTGTCGAAACCATAATCATATTTAGCCCTAATATCTAGGTCATCAAGAAGTGTATCAAGATCAACTTCATCAGTCCCGCCCTTAAAAAATCTGTGATTATCTCTGTAAACAAATTTTCCTATATTTTTTAGTCGTTCTAAGTCTTTGTCTTCTATCCTTGTATTATTAATAATGCCTAAAGTTCCCCCAACGTTCTCTAGATTTTTTAAGCTTTCTAGCTTTGGTCCGCACAGCACCGCATCTCCTCCTATACTTCTTAATTCACCTAAATCTTCTATTGGCGAAAAAGAAAAATTCGCATGCCCTCCTATTCTTTCTAATTTGCCCAATCTTTTTACATTTGAATAATTAAAGTACGCAGATCCTCCTATACTTTCCAGTTGTTCTAACTCTTCTATTTGCGAAGAATCAAATTTAGCGTCTCCTCCTATGTATCTTAATTTATTCGCTTGTTTTACTTTTGAACAGATAAAACTCGCATCTCCTTCTATAATTTCTAGCTGTCCTAAATCTTCTATTTGTGAATGACCAAAATAAGCATTTCCGAGAATAACCTTATATGGTACTCTAGTCAATTGTGTTCCTGCGAAGTTCACATCTCCAATTGCAATTTCTTCTTCACTACATTTATAATGCTCTGCTAATATTCCTTTTATCTTATATAGTCTTTCTTCTAATTCTGGTTTTACCACCCAGTTTCCGTTCTTAAGAAAACTTAAATCTTTTATAAATGCTGGAACATCTTCTGCTTTGAATTCTCCATTATCTATTTTTCTTGCACATTCTGTTAATCTTTCGTTACACTCATCAATTTTTCTATTTCTTGCATACAAATATTTATCCTGCTCTGCAATTTCAAGCCATACTTTGCTACCTTCTATGTCTTTGTTTCTTTCTAGAAAAGGAATTGACATATCTATGTATTCCTCCTCTACAGTTCCTAATCCTCCGTCATCTTCTACAGTTCCTTTTACTACACTAATTTTGTCTCCCCTTGTTGTTACTTGTATATGTGGTTCTCCATTATTGTCTACAAATACGTAAATGTCTCCTAGCTCTAACTCAGATGATGCAGATTCAAATTTATACCATGGTGTATTTTGTGCCAGTGCCACTAACCTTTGGGCATTTTCAAGATACTCTTCTGGATTTGTATTCTTCCCTTCAAATTTTATCCATCTTCCTTTTCCATATGTATCTACTCCATCAAGTACTATTCCACTTTGTTTAATTTCTTCATTCATTCTTAACAACTCCCTTATTTTTTTGTTTTAAATTTTTTACTAGCTTTTGATTTTTCTCGTATTTTTTACTTTTTTTATGGTATTCTTACTATTTTTCGTTGTACGATTTTACTGTAATCATATGTTTCACCTCTTTCTTACAATTTTTAATACCATCATTTTTTTCTTTTAATAAAATTTACAATTTTGTTTATTAATCTGAAAAAAATACAATTTCCTTTTTCTTCTTTCACAAGTGCTGTATTTTGTGTAGTTACAGTTTCTTTGTTATCCTGTATATTATTGTTTTTCTTCTTTTTAAATAAATTGTCTACACTATATTGCAATTTTTTTCTTTCCTCTATCTTATGTCGCTCCTCTTTTTGCATTTGTATAATTGTTTCTCTTTGACTTTGTGTACACAAATAGTCTCTAAATATATTAAATAAAATTGCTCTTGTTTCTTTTAATAGTTTTTGTTTCCTTAGCTCTACTTCCTCATCAAATTCAAATACGTGATCTTTATTTTTGTTTTTTTCAATTGCCTCTATAACCTCAGATGGAATTTTGCTGTATTCCTCCTCATCCAAATGATTTAATATTACTGAGACCTCTGAACAAGCTTCATTATATTTGCTCATATTATTTTTCTCCTTTTGTATATTAAAAATTAGGGGATAACTTAAATTATCCCCTGTTGTTTTATATTACATATTTTCTTATTAATGCTATTCCTGTTGCCATTATTGCTAAAATTGACATTGTTAGTATTATATATTGTCCTGTTGTTCCTGTTTGTAATGATAAAATTACTGGTGCATCATCTTGGTCGTCTTCGCCTTCTACTTGATTATTTGGTGTAGAATCTATATCTGGTGTATTACTTTCATTATAGTCTTCGCTTATTTCTGCAACATTTACTTTTAAATTTAAGTTATTTTTATCATTGATCCATGTTAATGTTATTTCTACTGTTGCGCTTTCTCCTGGCTGTAATAGTGTATTTTCTAATTGTCTTGTTACTACTTTGCCCTCTACTTCTTCCCAATTTGGGTTATCTTCTTTTATGAATTTTAGGCCTTCTGGTATATAATCTGAAATTTCTTTAACATATCCTGCTATTTCTCCTTCGTTTGTTACTTTTATGTTATAAGTAAATTTTACAATTATATCTTTTAGTCTACTTTCTTTTATATCTACTTTAACAACTGGCTCTGGATCTTCATCACCTGTGTGCCCTGTTTTTACAATTGTTGTTTTTCCATCATATATTGTTATTGATGATGTTACCCATTTCTTTAATGCTAAGTCAAAATATTTTACTTTAACTTTTTCAATGTCTATATCATCCTCATCTGGCTTATTGTTATTTGGCTCTGAATCTACATCATTTACAGGTTTGCCATATTCATCACTGTCGTCTGAAATTTCTGCAGTATTTATTATTATTCTATCTGATGTGCTTGGCTCTTTTACCTTAAATACTACTTTTACATCTTTATAGTCTGGCTGTGTCATTGTTGATGGATTATATGCTTGTATTAAGTTTTCGCCTTCTTGTTTCTCTTGTTCTTTTGATAGGTAATCTGTTTCTATATATTTTGCTTCTTTTACATCTGTTGCTAATTCTCCATCTTCCTTGTACATTTTCCATCTATATTGTGTGTTAGTTTCATTTTCAGGTAAAAACTCTAAACCTTCTGGAATGTCATCTTTTACTCTCTTAGCATATCCTGCTTGATTTCCCTCATTATATATTCTTAATGTATATGTTACTAAATCTTCTGTCATAACACTTACAGGTGTTTTTGGATGTTCATATGTATATGTTCCATCTGCTTTTCTTGTAAACACTGGTATTCTTTCTGTTACTTCTTCTTCATTTACCTTTGTTATAAATTTTCTTAATGATAAATCAAATCTTTGTAAAACTAATTTTTCAAAATCATCATCGTCTTCTTGTCCTGGAATGTATTCATCTCCATTGTTTATTTCGTCATCTTTATAGTTTGGCAATGTTTCATCTGTTGGTAAAACAACACTTGCTGTTGAATCTCTATCTGATGTTGTATTTCCATTTATATCTACATATCCAGAAATTTCTGCTATATTTGTAATTTTCTTGTATATATTACTGTTTAATTTTACTTTGCATTTTATTTTTACATCTATATAGTCAATTCCATTGGTTGTTAATTTATCCAATTTTACTTTATCATTTCCTTGTTTTCTATCCTGGTAAATTGTATCCCTACTTGCTGAGTTTTGTGTGTCTAATGATGTTATGTCTGTTCTAACTGTTCTACCATCTCCGCTAACTGTCCATCCATAGCTTGCATTTAATTCATCATCTACTATAAATTCTAGTTGTTCTGGCAAATGGTCTGTTATTTCTGTAACATATCCATCTTCTTCACCTTCATTGTACACTCTTATTGTATATATTATTACATCTCCTAAGTCAACTGCTACTGGTGCCTTTGAATGTTTATATATTGCAGTTTTAGATGTTCCATTTAATAAGTTTGTTATATCTACTATTGGAGCTCTTAAATAATTATTGTTTTCATCTTTTAACTCAACACCATTTACTGAAGTTATAAACTTTCTTAATGATAAGTCAAATTCTGTTTTTATTGCTGGTTCAATTACCAATTTTTCAAAGTCTTCATCATCCTCGTGGTCATCTTCTTTAAATATTCTTGCATCAACATTAGCAGGAGTTGAATCTCTATCATCTATTTCTAATGCGTTATTGTCTTCTGCAATTTCTGCAATGTTTCTTAGAGTAATTCTTTCTTCTCCTGGTGTTGCTGTTACAACACATTCAACTTCTAAATCTTTATAGTCTAATTCTTCTTGATTAAATGCTTTTATTTCTGTATCTTTTAAGTATGTGCTGTGTATTACAGTTGCCCCTTCTATATATTCATGTTTTACAGCTTTCCATCCGTATTTTTCATTTACTTTGCTATTTTCTGCTAGTTGTAGTCCTGCTGGCAATATATCTTCTACTTTTGTAGCATATCCTGCTGTATCCCCTTCGTTATATATTCTTATAATATATGTTACTATATCTCCTTTTCTAACTGTTACAGGTGTTTTAGTATGTGTATATATTGCTGTTGTATTTAAGGTTTTTCTATTATTTATTAATGGTGTAACATCTACTTGTGGTTCTCTGTTTTCTAGTCCTAAGCTTTCTAGCTCTGTACCATTAACTTTTGTAATAAATTTTCTTAATGCTAAGTCAAACTCTGGTTTAACTTCTATTGGTTTAATTACTAATTGTTCAAAATCATCATCATCTTGTTGATTTATTGTTCCATAGTTTGGAATATCTACATTTCCTGGTTCCGAATCTCTATCTGCCTCTTGATATATATTTGAATCATCTGTAATTTCTGCAATATTTTTTAACAATATTTTTTCGTTTCCAGCATTCATTGTTACTTCACACTCAATTTCTAAATCTTTATAATCTAGATTTTCATCATCAAATGCTCTAATAACTTGGTCTGCTAATTTATTTGTTCCAACATATGTTTTTCCATCGCCAGTTTTTAATACTTCCCAACCATTATTTGTATTTATATCACTGTTAGTTGCAAGTATTAATCCTTCTGGTAAAACATCTTCCACCATTGTTGCAAATCCATCTGTTTTACCCTCATTATATATCCTAATTATATATGTTACTTTATCTCCTGTATTTACTATTATTGGATTTTTGGTGTGTTCATATATTGCTGTAGTTCCTGTTCCTGATATTAAAGGTGTTAAGTCTACTCGTGGTATTCTACTATCTTTACCTGTTAATTCTACTCCATTAATTTTTGTTATAAATTTTCTTAAAGCTAGGTCAAATTGAGGCTTTGTATAGTTTATAGCTAATTCATCGTTAGCTTCTACTTTTTTTCTGTCTATTATTGCTATTGGTTGATTTGATGCTATTGCATTTGTTACAACCCAATATCTTATATCTGTAGCAAAATATGAAAAGTCTATTTTTATTTTAACTTCATTAACGTTTGCAGACATTGGTACAGAAATATAGAATTCCTTGTTTACTTCTATATTTTGTAATGTATTATTATTGTTATCTAATATAGTATAATTTTCTATTTCATTTCCATTACCATCTGTAAAAGTAACATTATATGTATATTCACAATTAATATTTTGTTTTATTTTATATGGTCCTACTATATATTTGTTATTTTCTACTTTTACTGTAGGATTTGTTTTTTCTATTTCAAGTGGTTTTACGGTACTATTTATTGATGGGCTTAATGCTGCTTGTGCATTTGCATTGTTTATAAAGTATTTTATCAATTTATTTGCTTGAGTATGTCTTGCTTCTCCATTTTCAAAGATGTATTCTCCACCTAATTTTTGGTTTATAGCAAATGTTCCATCTTCATTTTTTATATAGAATATAAATGAATCTCCTACTTGATATTCTGAGTTAGGATTTGTGAAATACCATATAGCTAATTGTTGTACCGCATCTATATCCTCATCTGTCAACTTGTTTTCGCTTTGAGGTATTCCTGCTTTTTCTAAAAGTTTATTTTTATACTCATTTGCTGTATTTTGTTCTTGTGCTGTTTTTGGTGCTACATATGAATTATCTAATATCCATAGCATTTTTTTGTATGTTTCACCTTCTGGTAGTACAGATAGATATTCTGCTGGTATTTTTTCTTGTTTCATATCAAAAGAGCTTGTATACAATTTTTTCTCTGTTTCTGAACTTCCCCAGTTGTTGCTACCAAAACCAATGCCTGCTCTTAAACAGTATATTGTTTCACTATGGTCAGCAACTGCTGAAGGGGTTGTTCCTGTTCCATATGAACATATTTCCCATACGTTTTTTCCATTAACTATGTAGCCATTTCCAGATTCACGTAATAGTTCTAGTCCAAACCATTTATTTTCTGTTCTAGCACTAACCATACTAAACATACTTGTCATTAGTATAAACATAAGTGTTAACAATATAAGTACATTTTTCTTTTTTAGTTTCATTCCTTTTACCACCTTTTTATCTTTTATTATAATTTTATTTTATATTTTTTTCCAATGTAAGTCAATAACAGTATTTGCCTACTATTCCATAATGTTCTAAATCAGTGTTTGTGTCACTACGGATATTGCAAATACACATTTTGCCTTCATATATTACAATTATATTACATTTTGATTACATTTTCAATACATTTTCCTAATTTTGCTATGGATTTACGGTTTTCCGCTATTTATTTTATTAATGCATTTCTGGCTAAAACACTGTCTGGATGTATAAGCTTTTTTTCATCTATTATATCTTTTATATTTAAATCTAACATATATAAAACGGCTACATCTAAATTTTTTTCTGATAATTCACGAACATATGGCACATCTTCCCATTTTCTATCATCTCCTGTACCATCTGCTATAAATAACATCTTGTCCATTAAACTCATATCAGCACTTCCCGTTGTATGCACCCTTATAGCTTTGCACATTTCTTCTGTAAATCCATATTCTGTTTTTGCTATATTCGCTCCTATTTTAGCATGTAGTAAACTTGGACACTTTTTTTCTATATCATCTATTATCAATTCATTCTTTTCCATATATTCAAATGCGTCTTCTGGTAACATTTCTTTTGCTATGTCATGTATAAGTCCTACTAATTTTGCCTTTTCTACATCAATATTATATATTTTAGCTAATATCTCCATTCTGTTCATTGTACAAACAGAATGAAAATATCTCTTTTCTGATAATGTATTCTTTACTCTATTATCTATTCTTTCTAATAATTCCATTTCTTATCTTTCCTTATAAACATATTTTATTTTTTAGCGCTATCTATTAACTTATCCAATAAATCTGAGTATTTTATTCCACATTGTTCCCACAATTTTGGATACATACTAATTTGCGTAAATCCTGGCATTGTGTTTATTTCATTAATATATATTTTATTATCTGCTTCTTTTATAAAGAAGTCTACTCTTGCCAATCCGCTTCCATCTACAGCATTAAATGCTTTTATTGCTAATTTTCTAATTTCTTCTATTTCCATTTTGCTTATATTTGCAGGAATTACAGTCTTTGAGTCTTTATTTTTGTATTTCGCATCAAAGCTGTAAAATTCATCTGCTGAAAGTATTTCACCTACTGTTGAAGCTTCTACTTTTTCATTTTTTAAAATTGCACATTCTATTTCTTTGCCTTTTATTTCTTCTTCTATCAATATCTTTTTATCATATTTTACTGCTTCTTTTATTGCTGTTTTTAACTCATCACTATTTTTAGCTTTACTTATCCCAACAGATGACCCAGAATTTGATGGTTTTACGTATGCTGGATATCCTAATTGTTTTTCTACCATAGAACTTACTTCGTCTAAGTTCAGTTCTTGTTCATTTAACTGATTATCTACAACTGTATATATATTGTTAAAAGCTTTTATATAAATATAATTAGCTTGTGGAATGTTTGCTTTCTCAAAAAGAATTTTTGTATACACCTTATCCATTGAAACAGCAGAAGCCAACACCTTACAACCAACATATTTTACATTAAGTAACTCCAATAATCCTTGTATTGTTCCATCCTCTCCATATAATCCATGCAAAGCTGGAAAAACAACATCCATATTTTTTAAATATTCAATTTCATTATTTATCTTTTCTAGTTCCTGTGGTATTTCTCCCACTTGTAATATTTCTATTTCTTCTATTGGTTTTATATATTTATACCAATTTCCTTTTAAATCTATGTATATTGGAAAAATTTTATATTTCTTTTTATTCAGATTATTGACAATTGAAGTCCCAGAAACAATTGAAACATAGTGTTCTGTAGACATTCCTCCCATAATGACACCTAAATTCATCATTTTCCTCCTTTTTTACTTTAAGGACTGTCCCTTTTGGTCCCGTTTGCTCAATTAAGGACTGTCTCCAATTGGGCAGAAATTTCGGTGAAGTTCATTCCATTTGATGCTTTTATTAATACTGCGTCTTCTTTTTGTAGATATGTTTGTAGTAGTTTTATTACTTGCTCATTTTTTTCAAAGTTATATATTTCTTTTACGGTTTTTTGTGCTATTTTGCTTATGTTTTTTGCTTCTTCTCCTACTGTTATTAGGACGTCTATTTTGTTTTTATTTATTTCTTCGCCTACTTTTTCATGCAATTGTTTAGAGTATTCGCCAAGTTCTAGCATATCTCCTAATATTGCTATTTTTCTTTTGTTTGGTAGTTTTGCTAGATATTCAATTGCTGCTTTCATAGAATCATAATTAGCATTGTAACAATCATTTATTACTAATATTCCTTTATCATTTGTAAACATTTCCATTCTTTTTTCTGTCAATTTAAAATCTAGTATTCCTTCTATGATTTTTTCTATATTAATTCCAAGTTTTAGTCCTACTGCTATTGCACACAGGCTGTTATATACAAAGTGTTCTCCTCCTATTTTTACTTTTACATTATATTCTTGCTCTTCCACTTTGGTATTAAATGTGCTTCCTTTTTCATTTTGTTGTATATTATATGCCATTACATTGCTTTTGTTTTGTATTCCATATGTAATTACATTTATTTTATGATTATTTTCTAAGTTCCATTTGTGTAATAGGTCATTATCATTATTTATTATTAATGTTCCATTGTTTTGTAGTCCTTCTATTATTTCCATTTTGGCTTTTAATATATTTTCCCTTGAGCCCAAATTTCCTATGTGTGCTGTACCTACATTTGTAATTATTGCAATTGTTGGTTTTGCAATTTTAGTCAAAGTACTTATTTCTCCCAAATGGCTCATACCTAATTCTACCACCATTGCTTCTTCGTCTTTTAAGCTTAAAATAGTTAGTGGTAATCCTATGTGATTATTTAGATTTCCCTGTGTTTTTAATACTTTGTACTTTTTTGAAACTACTTCTGCTACAATGTCTTTTGTACTTGTTTTGCCTACACTTCCTGTTATAGCTATTACTGGTATTTTATATAAATTTCGTTTATATTCTGCAATTTGTTGTAATGCTTTTATTGTGTCTTCAACTATTATAATTGCTGAATCAGTAAACTTTTTTATTATATCTTCTGGGATTTCCACATTTTCCAATATTAAACACTTTGCACCTTTTTTTAATACTTCTTCATATAACTCGTTTCCATTTACTCTTTCTCCTTTTATTCCAACAAATACATCTCCTGATTTTATCTCTCTGCTGTCTATGCAAAAGTTTTCACATATATCATATTCATTTCCACATAATAATTTACCTTTTGTTATCTTTTTTATATCTCCAACTGTTATATCAGCCATAGGTTTTACCTTCATCCTCTCTACTTTAGTAATTATATTTTATTTCAAATATTATATGCTATAATCATTTAATTAGCAACTATTGTTTTTCTATTAAAATAAGACACTGTGTTTACAATGCCCTATTTTTTTACTAATGTGTTAATGTTCCATTTGGCGTATTTACAATTACTAATATATCTTCTTCTTTGCCTGTTTCTGCATTTATATATACTAAAAAGTCTGTATCATCTACTTTTCCTTTAAATTCCCAACATAGCCTTTCTGTTCTCCATTTTGTAGGAATTATAGCTAATGCTTCACTTTCTATTTGCAGTTTTGGATTTAAATTTTCTTTTGCTTGTTCTTTGCTTATTTTGGCTTGTTGTATATTTCTTTCTTCATGTGAGTTTAAATATCCTTTTGTTTCTATTCCTAATACTTCTCCATTGTCTAATGCCACTTTTAATTTAATTAAATCAGAATAAATTGTTACTCCATCTTGCTCATAAGCATAATTAATTGTAACTATTCCACTTTCCTTTAAATAATAGGTTTCTTTCATATTGTCAAAACCTTTATCTTTTAAAAATTTTTTTCCAAACTCATCTGCCTTTTCTTGAGTTATTGTTTCTGCATTTACATCTCTATTGTAATTCATAAATACTACATGTCCGCCCTTCTCTGAAATAGAAATATATGCTTTATTATTTTTATCTTCCTTCAATTTCACTGTAAAATCATATGCTATAATATCTGTGTTTTCTGATTTTCCATTTGAAATTATTTCTTCAATCTTGTCTTCTCCTATGAATTCTTTCACTTTATTTCTTGCTGCTTCCTCATCTATATTTTCTCCTGTTAACCCTTTTTTTTCGCTCTTGGTCATGTGTTCTGAAAACGCTCCGTCATATATTAAACCTGAATATTCGTGAAAGTTTTCTTCCATGTTTCCAAAACTATCTTTTGATATATTGCTTACTTGTTGTGCAAATGCTACACTTCCTTTTTTGGTTAATTCGCCCCAACTGATTCTTCCACCATTTAAATCATTTGATAATTGATTTAATGTATTTTCTAGGTTTATACTGTAATCATGAAGTTGCTTTAAATTATCTAAGTCTTCTGTTGTTAATTTTTCATTATATATATTTTTTCTTGATAATGAATAACTATAATCACTTACTTGATTTAAAAATTTTTCTGTATTTTCAATTTCTTGACTTTCTATTGGAACCATACTTAAATAACATGTTGCTAAATCTGTTTCTCTCCATACTTCCATAAGTGTTTTTGCACCATGCCTCGCTTCTTTTGATATCATAGATTTTGCTAAATAAATTTTTGAATTTTGAATTCTATCTACAACCTCATAAAAAGCTTTATTATTATCATTTTGTACCACATTCGCATATGATGTATTTTTATTATACAAATTTATCCCTAAGATTACTGCAATAACAATAGCAATTATTGCAATAACATTCCACACTTTTTTTGAATTATTCATTTTCATATCTCCTCACTTATTAACTTTTTCTTATTTTTTCATTTTTTTCAAAATTATTAATTTCATATACAATTTAGACGATATCAGCAACGTTTCTTCTTTCCCGTGTCTTTGTTGCAATATCCCCTATTTAAAATTCGATACACCTCCTCGAAGGATCTGCAAATGCAGACAATCCTTCGATTCAGTCTCTGATGGCAATAACACAACTCACAGATCCCAGCTTTCCAACATTTTCCCCGTCTCATCCTGTTCTCCTGTGAATTCTACTCTTTCTATATAATATATGATGCTTATTTTCTCTGTGCGATCAGCTTATTGATTGGATTTCCCTTCTCTGAGAATTTCTGCTCATATTCTGTCATAATATTCCCCTTATTCATCTCTTCCTGA
>ENA-OOZD01000533-OOZD01000533.1-human-gut-metagenome-genome-assembly--contig:-NODE-533-length-18481-cov-2.629382_pt1 | contig 18481 bp, 40 predicted proteins | sample MGYA00241186_ERZ501395 | MGnify/ENA primary metagenome ERZ501395 (study PRJEB25962, sample SAMEA2042730) | human gut metagenome | biome: human gut; feature: human-associated habitat; material: faeces... | reverse complement strand
CCCCACCCGCCACAAGACGGTTAGCAATAATAATTTTTCGTGCCATGCATGGCACTATCCTGTTTTGTTTTAACGATGATTCAGCAGGAATACCCATCGTTTTTTGCTACTTAACGAAGTCTTAATGCTTCCATTTCGAGGTCTTGATGCCTCTGCGCCACAGTATAATTGCCCGTGGTATCATACAGCCAAAACATAGACCGCCTGCAAGCAGACAGCATAATTTGACCGAGTAGGTGGGTGAGGATTTGAACCTCACATAATCGGATTCTGAAAAGGTGTTGTTGCTGATTACGGATGATTTTCCGCCTATCACTTGGCAACACTCTTACCGATCAGCTTCTTTGCTTGCATTTCGTTCTGCCACCACCTAACTTCTTAAGGGGAATTACATTTTCACAGCTCGGACACCGTGGGATAGATGCCCGAACCATGATTGACTGCTATATGGATTGCACGTCTGCAAATTACAAAGCAGATACCGCTCAACACCATATAGTCTTACGCCAAGATGCCGCCCTCTGCGACAAATACCACCGGACGGTCTCGCACCGTCCTTAACAGAATCGTCCTAGTGGCGAAAGGAGGAACCCAAATGCTTGAATCACTCAACCAAGGGTTCAAGTACATATGAAAAACATACGTGGCTACATGAAACGTCAGCATGCAACCAATTAGGCTACCTGGATTCGAACCCGGAATGCAGGAATCAAAATCCTGTGCCTTACCGTTTGGCGATAGCCCATCATTTCCAAATGACCATAATATTCATTGCAAAAATCGCGTATGAAAGCAAATACCCCATTGCGTTTGAATTGTCTGTCTGCTTTACCTGTCCTCCCATAAGTCCAAGTATTACAAGGGCATCTATCGCCGTAGCGATTATATTTAAAATCATATCAATATCCCCCCATCCTCAAAGCTGTGTTCCTGTTTGAACCGTTCCATTTCATTCACGCTCATGCCGAAAAGCCCGGCAGATTCATCAGAATCCGTATGTTTGAAATATTCTCCCTGTTGTGGAAACATAAACCGGAACATGGCATAGTTTGCAACATCACACAGATATTCAAGATTCCCGGCCTCTTCAAACTTGGCAAGGCACATTTTCAAACTTTCGATTGCATCCACATTCCCTGTGGAAAAGTTCATTCTTGCCGGTCCGTATTTGTAATACGACTGTTCAATCAATCCTTTGCGTTTTTCATCAAAGGTTTCGGAATACTCGGTTTTCATCAACTCATTGCTGCAGCTTGCCATTAAACATCACTTTCCGCTCTGTGGTTTGCTCTTTCAATGTCAAACCCTTCCGGATAACGTGCCTTAAGTTTGTCTACATTCATTTGCATGATTTCATCAAGGCTCCAGCCGAAGGATTCGCAAAGCATTGCAAGATACCAACAAATATCGCCAGCTTCTTTCTTAGCATGGTCAATATCAAGCGGTTTCTCGTGGAAAATCCACTTTTTAATCATGTCGTTGAACTCTCCAACCTCACCGGATAACCCCAAACAAGAATTGAAGATGCCGCCAAGGTCATAATCTTGCAACGCAGATGCGATATTGTTCTTTTTGCAAAATTTAAGCAAATCAAGTTTATCCGAAATTCTTTCTGTCGCCTTGCGATCATTTGTCCGCATTGCTAATTTCTGATACTCATTTCCGGTCATATATCATTCTCCTGTCCGAAACACTCTTTTTTGTTTTTAAAAATTTGTTGGAAATGTAGTTGCGATTCGCAACGTGAAAGTGAATTGTTATAAATTTATTATAGCCTATTTACGGTGAAAGTCAATGGGTGTTGTAAGTGGCTTTTTATTTTTTGAGGTATTTAAGGGACTTAGTAGCCGCCCTGTGGTCTTTCTGTCAGACCCCCTCCCCATCCTTTTCTTGCAAACATGGGAATCTAAAATATTTTCCATTTCGTTTTGTTGTCATTGTGTGAAAATCAAATTGTTTTAATACAATTCATGTCATACCCTTGCAACTATTCGCAAAACCTAACTTTTCCGAATAGTTTACAAATAGTTTAAGCTCTACAGCCCTTGGTATTACTGCATTTGCGAATTGTAGAATAATCACACACAATTTAAACCGTGTTATTTGCCACTGCATCTGTGAATTGTGTATCAATCGCGTGCAATTCTTGGCTTTTTTTCTCGTCCAGTCTTGGCAGCTCCTGCGCTGTGATTGCCCTTCTTTGAGTGGCATTATCGCCAATGCCGGGCTGGTTCATGCCGAATTCGTTATTTCCCACGAACATAGTGCCTACAGGGCTGTTGGAGTCGTACGCACGATCAAGGATGCAATCCTTGCGTGATCGCTGCAATTTTTGCCACATCTTGAAAGCCAACGAGCTTGGTTCTTCTGTACTCCATATATCCATTGTGTTTGTAGGTATATTACAAAAATAACTGAATGCTACTGTACTTACCAACTTACTGTACACGTTGGAGATATATATATAATAATCACACAGCTTATATAATACCTCTCTGTCATACCTGTTACAGTTAGTCGGTATAGTTGCATTACCAAGAGGTTTTAGACTCTTGTCTTTTAGTACCGATGTATCAGGGAATAAATGCATACCTACATACTGCATAACAGCTTTCCATTGTCTCTGTCCGGCTTTTAGTAAATCTTCGATGTGAAATTCTATACAAGCGTTGTCTATTAAATCCTGTACAGTTGATGTGTATATCTGTACTGTACCTAGATCCACTATAAGGGTTGTAAGATCTACACTCTCTACATCCCGCATATATTTCACACCTCCAATCCGTTTTATTTCTCTCTGCTTTTGGTATACACTATTTCCGGGTTTAAAGTCAAGACTTATTTTTTTACGGTGGTATTATATACTTACACCGCGCGCATATGCGGATATACACTTACTCTACAACCTATAGGCTTTAAATACAGTATATTATTAATAATTAAAAAGATTAAGAAAAAGATAGAGAAAGAGAAACATAGTTCTGAAAAAGCGACGTCAGACGATTGTGTCGCCTTATGTCAGACGATTTTTACCAAAAACTGATACTATTCTATCATTTTGGAACTTGTCAAAGACCTAATGAACCTAGCCTTGTTTATAAAAATTTAAGAAAAGTTTTACGGTTTGTTTACGGTTTTTCGGAGATTTTGTAAGATATGCCCGGACATGTTGTTGATTTTGGACATGGCAAAAAAGAAAAGGTGGCCGGAAAAGTTGCCCCTTGTTTGAAAATATTTACTTGTATTTTGCTCGGTTTGACGATAAAATATAGATATGTCGCACGGCATGGATGCTTGCCGCTGTGGTATCTGGAGCAATTCCCCGGATACAAGGATTGAAATAATTATATTCTCAGTGATGAAAATGAGTGGGTCAGATTTTTATTCTTTCCCACTCGATTTCTTTTTTAATGTTTTCAGATTGTTTGTATGATGCACCCAAAATCTCCGGCGCGATATATATTTATCTCCTGTGCATTAACCCGGTATGTCAATTCGTCGTCATCATAAATCTTAAGCCAGTGCTTAAAATCAGCGACTTTTTTATAATGCGCGCCTATCTCCGCGTCCTCGTCAACGACGTATGCCATATAACTTCCGTCTTCGCCAAAATCAAGAGTGCTTGTTTTCAATCCGTTTTCGTCGCATCCAACAAGTATTAATGCCGCAATATCGCTTGCCCCTATAAATCTTTTCTCGTACTCTTTGTAGCTTTTCATTTTGTTTCCTCTCCTGTTCTATTCGTTCTCCCCTGCTTCTATAATATTTCATTTTGCTTTTCCAGAAGAATTAGCAATGCATTCATTGTCATTTTCCGAATGTATTCATCATCCTGTAGTTCATTCTCTGTTATTGGCTGATCTTTATCAATAAAATCATAATTTGTATAAATCGTAACTCCTGGATTATCTTTGCACCAAACCGCTACGATCTTATCGCCGCCAAATTCTGCAATATCTTCCTTTAACTCTCCTATCAGTTTTGAGCACTCAAAACTGATTTTTATTCCTTGTTTGTTTGTAAACGCCATATTTATAACCTCCTATTTTCCCATGTGCCTTAGTTGTCAATGGCTCTTGTTAAATATCCGTATATCTTAGTCTGCTCAAACTTTTCCACGTCCTTTCCGTTAAAGTGAGCCCCCACTTCTTTTTTCGCTTTCACCTCGCACTCTTTTTCATCGTCATAAAACCAAACGTAACAATTAGTTACCTTAATGCACTTTAGCGGTTCAATGCTTGGTGATGTTGCTGGTGCGTAATATTTCCCGATTTCAAATTTTTTCATGGCGTTTTCCTTTCCTTTCTTATGCGTTCTTTCCTGCTCCGTAGCACTCATGAAATGCATCTACGAGCTTTCCAAGTTCTTCCGTTGTGATTTCTCCAGCTTTTACTGCTTTTCTTCCATCTCTTGTTAGGATGCTCATTGCATCTTCTTTTCTGATTGTTCCGATTCCTTTGATCTTCATGTGTTGTTCCCCTTTCGGTGCTGTGCTGTTTTCTTGATCTGACTATACTATAGCATACATGTATCACTTTTGCAAGTGATATTTTATTTTTTTTTGCAATTTCTTTTTTAGTTCCAAATCTTCCGGACTCTCTACGTATATAAAGATGTCTTTCGGCTGCATATCCAAAAGTAAGCAAAGATTATTTATGCTTTTTGCATTTATATTTGTGTCCTCGCGTTTTATTTTTTTGAGCGTTTCTTGACTTAACAATCCGCTTGTTTTAGCCATGTAGGAGTTAAAGCCGATACGCTCCAGCGCGTCCCCTACATCAAATCTGTATTTTAGCATTGCGCATCTTCCTTTCTATATAGATTTTCTTAAATCAATCATACTTTTCCTATCCGGAAAAGTCAAGAAAAATATTTCTAAAAAAAGTGATATTTGCTATTGACTGTCACTAAAATTAGTGATATTATACAACTATCAAATGAAGCACGAAAGCGAGGAGAACAACATGGAAGATATGAAAGCGGCAGGAACATTATTAGAAAGAAAAGGTTATTATATTTCGAATCAGTTTGACGGCTTTACCACTCTTCCGGATGAATACGAATTGAGCGACGTAAACGGAAATGTGGTTATTGACCATTTGAGCGAAGCGCAGATTTTACAGATTTCGGAAATTTTATAGGGAGGGCTTAAATATGAGAAAGACGGGAATGCGTTTTACATGGGAAACAACAAAGAACGGTGACGCAATCAATGAGCTGAAAAAGAACGGAATCGCGTTTGAGTATAACCACTTCGGGGAACTCACAGCCGACTTTTACGGAATCGGCATTTTTGAAAAAGTCGATTTTGAACACGTCCAAGGCGATGTATTTGAAATCTGCATAGCATAGCCGAAACGCTCCGATCTGGAGCGTCAGCCGTGGGATGGTTGCCCGGCTCTGATGATGGCAGACCACAGGATAAGAAAGGATGGTTAATATGAGTTACTACACAATGAGCAATAAAGAATTGTCGCAACTAATTAGGAAAACATTGAAAGAAAGTGGATTCACAAGTAAAGACGTATCCGTAAGAGTCAGAAGCGCACTTTATGACACTTCAGTTTCAATCACGGTAAAAAATCCGATCGTTAGACTTTCGGAAGTCGAAAACATAGTGAAAAAATTCTCAGAAGTTGATTATGACGAACATAGCCAAGAAATCCTCGCAGGATGTAACGTATACGTTCATTGCCAATATGAATATGGAATTTTCAAAGAAGCGGCGCAGGCGCTTTTGCCGATTGCCGAAATGGTATTATCAAACAAAGAAAAGTATAGCGGTCACGCAATCGCCGACAATGAAGAAAAAACTGTACATATTATACACTATGAGGGCGTGCGGTGGACTCTTGCGGAATTTGAAAAAGAAAAAAGCGATAAATACACATATAAGCCTACTTATTGGATCAGTAGCGCCCAAGATTTAGCGGTTGCTATGTGGAGATTTAAAAACATAGGGACAATATACGCATAGGCAAGGTTGGCTTTTCCGGGGTTCGATTCCCCGGCTTGCCTTTACCCGGAGCAACCGGAAAAATTTAGAATATGGAGGACTTGAAACCATGAAAAAGAAAATCTTAGCTATCACATTAGCAGCAGTTACCCTTGTAAACCTTGCACCAACTACAGCAACCGCAAAGACGGCGCACACCTACAAAGTACGCGGAACCGTCCGGAATTTTAGTTACTCTTATACCTACGAGGACGGTGAAAAGCTGACCGGGAAAGGCTTTGACATTTACACGGCAGACGGTAACATCTGGGAAATGTCCGACACGGACACCGACTTGCATTTTAAAGACGGACAGAAAGTTATTGTTAAGATCAGCGACAACGGCACGCCAAAGGATAAAACCGATGATCGTATTATATCGGTTAAAAAAGCAAAATAAAGCACTTAGGGCGGTACTCTTCCGCCCCTTTCCGCGTGCCTGGTGGCGTTGTGAGCCGGTTCAATTCCGGCGGCGTGGCTTCTGTGGGTGCTGACACCCACACGCACATTGACAAATAAACACAATATAAGGAGGTATAAGCCTATGCGAAAGAAATGGGAATACATCGGCAAGCGTGAAATTCTGCGCCGGGTGTCTGCTCTTGGCTATCCGGTGGCATCCGGCAAGCTGTGCAGCTATTCAAAGTTTGAGGGTGTGGAGTGGGTGGAGTCTGCAAAAATCAAAATAACCGCCCAGCGCGGCGGAGATTGGCTACAGATCACACAAAAGTTGGAAAGCATAACAAACACTTACATCCGGTACGATGGGAAAAACTATCTTGACAAGTGGTAAAATGCGGTCTATGCTAGATTATAACTATAGCTGGGCAAGCGTCTTCTGGCGTTTGCCTGTGACCGGCAATATCATCAAATATCATCAATGAATTATCTATATACAACATAATATATAGTGTATTTGTGTTATTTGCGGAATGCCGCAGATAATTGCACGTTTGTTACACGTTTTTTGGAATCCGTGAAAATGGAATCTTGACCCCAAAAACGCTACCCCAGGGGGGTACAAAAAAATTACGAAATATTTTTTGGGGCGCGGAAAAATTTTCTTTCATCAAAACCCCGCCAGTTAGGCGGGTTTTCTTATTTCTTCTCTTTCATTACAATTTCTAAATCAAGCCCCAATGCATCCGCAATCTGCCGCATTTCCTTTTCTGAAAAGTTGTCACGCTTCATTTTTGCTGATAGGTTCTGTTGAGTTGTCCCTATCTTTGTGGCTAACTCTTTAGCTGTCATTTCTTTTTCAACCAATGTTAATCTTAATAATTTGGTAAACATCATACGCCTCCTTTCTTATACAAGAAACAGAATACAACAAATAAAACAATAAATCAACTAAAATATTGTTGACAACAAATAAACTGTTGTTTATAATACAACTATGAGGTTGTTCAAAACAAACATAATGTTGTTTTTCAGAAAGGAGAATAAGCATGAACCAAATAGAACAAACCATCACTACTTTAGAGATTGCAGAAATGATGGGAATGCGTCACGACAGAGTTTTAAGAAAATTGGAAGGACAGGATGTAAAGGGAAAACATACTGAAGGAATCATTGAAATTTTGACTCACCACAATTTAGGTGCGAGTGATTATTTCATTCCATCTACCTACAAAGATGAATCCGGAAAAGAAAACAAGTGCTACAAAGTAACCAAGTTAGGATGTGATTTTCTTGCGAACAAATTCAACGGAGAAAAAGGCATCGTATTTACTGCCCGATACGTGAAACGTTTTACCGACATGGAGAAAGCCATAAAGAAACCACAGGCGGCATTGCCGAAAAATGATGACCCATTTGCAGATTGTTACATTGCAAAACAGCAATTGGACGCATCACGCGGAGCGTGGTTCAGAAAAAATAATTGGAAATTAAAAATTATCATGGAACAGTTTGGGTGGACGAGAAAATTTTTATATCACAAGATTCTCGTGGAGCTATCTGACATTTACGACTTAGAACTTGAAGAAAAGTTCTACGTGCAGAGGTTTGGCTATAGACCAGAGTACAAATTGGACTTGTTGGATGGCAGTAAAAGTCTTGCCAGACTTGCGACAGGATATATCAACTATTTATTAACAGAAGAAGGAGACTACTAAAATGGATGAATTTATTAAAATTGTATGTTCAAGTCAGCTTGACAATGAAACCGGAAATGCCTTTGTTGAATACTTCTCACCCTTAACAGAGAAGCTAAAAGGGTTATTAAGTGAAAATTTATATTCAGAGTTCGAGGAACTGCTTTTTAGTTGCTGTGCAAAGAATAATGATTTTTACATGACGGAAGGCGCAAAACTCGCTATAGAAATAATGAAAGGTTCTTACATTCCGAAAGTCTGACACAATTCCGGCGGCGATTCAAACCGCCGGATTTATTTTTGCCCTAGCGCAACGAAATTTTCTTTCGTGAAAATCAAAGACCGCGCCGAATAATCGCTTTTGCTCAACTCTTCTATCAGCTTTTCCCTAGTCATTTCCGGATTCGTCCGGTGCACGTACTGTAAGAGTTCTGAAATTTTATCCATTATGCAACCTCCATAAGTTCAATCAACAGTCTGTCTGCTATTTCAAATACTTCTCTTCCGTATGTAGCCAAGAAGTCTGCTACAATTTCCTCGGTGCCAATATCCATGTATACATTATACGAAAGACAGAACGCATGACATAATTCGTGGCATAACACACGGTCAAGGAATTTTCCGCGTAGATCATCTGCAAGATATATCGTTTTCGTGTCCCTGTCGGTCATGCCTACCGTTCTGCTTCCATCACTTCTCTGTAGCATATCGCTGTAACGCGATACTTTGACCAAATTCCACATTTCATTGTTTATCGTGAACAATTTACCACCTCGCAAACAAAGAGGGCAAAATGCCCTCTCTATTACATTTTCGTGACAAGCGTAGTCAGCTTTGTCTTGGTCAACTGTTTCTCTTCTGGGGACATGCCGGAAAACAGTTCGGTCACATCTTCCGAAAGAGATTTCATGTACTTTTCAAGCTCTTTCATCTTTGCGTCCTTATCTTCCGGTGAATTTCCGTTATGCATTTCCTTTGTTTCCATGTAGCTTCTCCGGCTCATACCGGCTCTGCCCTCTCTTGCATCGTGAGTACCGGTACTCATGCCGTTATTTCCGCTCATAGGCTCTGAATAATACATCTTCCCAATACTCATTCGGTCAAGGTCTCTCATTCGCTCTGCGTCCGACATATTCTCCCACTCTCGGTAATCTTCCGGCATCTGGTGATAATATGGTGGTTCTACATATCCTCTGCGTGTTCCACGCCCTTTCGGTGCGAATCTGCCATTTGCATAGCGGTAATGGTCGTAAAATCTTCTGTCTGGATAATCCTCGTACTGTTCAAGCATACGCATAATATCCTCGTTATTTTCAGACTTTTTCATTGCTTCAACAATGTTATAATCTTTGTCGAAGCATACGATGTTCTTTGCAATCTCCGTCCAATCCTTGAGATCATCAAGGTTTTGACCTTCAAAATTCTCAATTCCAATGCCGTCAACGTGGGCTTTCACGCAATCCATAATCTGTTTCGCAAACTTATGCATAATATCAAGCCTCCCTTACCGCAATCAAATTACTGTTCTGAACCTCGATAGCCTGCGTGGATGTATTCTGCACGGCTACGGTACTGCAACAACCGCAAGGCACATCAACGTAGGCCTGTGCTGATACATTAAAGAAATTCTCAACTGCGGCTGGCGTTACGATCATCTTTGTTGACTGCAAAGGCTCTCCATCAACCGCGATTGCAAGCGAAATCTCTCCAACTGTACCGCCTGTCGGAATCTGAATGTTGCCGGAATACGATACCAAAAATCTAGCTTTGCACTGATTTGTGATACCTCTTAACTTGATAATTCCGCTTCCCTGTCTGTGTACGATACATTTTGTTCCGTTTACTGCTGTTTCTGTAAATGCCACATCTTCTCCAGCAGCAACGGTTTGTAATGCAATTCCTGTTACTTCCATTATTTTTACCTCTCTTTCATAAAATAAGGGCAAACATTATAGTCTGCCCTTTGGTTATAAGTAATACTGCTTAGCAGACATGATCGAGTTAAACTCAATTAAGATACTCAATTATTCAGTTTTAGCAGTTACATCCTGTGTTACATCCGCATCCATATGCATAAGCATTTGGGTTAGGTACAACATATGCCGGAATAGCAGACGGATTTACCGCATTGATAATCTGCTGTGTCTGAGCCGCCATCTGAGTTGTAAGCAGTGCGCTCTGACGATCTTGTGAAGCTGCTCTGCGAAGGTCGCTATTCTCTGCCTGTAAGCTAGAGATTTTCTCATTGCAGAGATAATCAAGAATAGCGCGTGTTCCTGCGTTCTGACTGTCGATAATGTCTCTCGTGTTGCTGTTCATGGTGTTCTGCAATGCGCAAGTGTTAGTTGCCATGTTGTAGTTTACGCCTTGGATAGCTTCTCTTGTTTCGCAGCAACAGTTAGCAAGCTGTGACTGTAATGCGTTTGTATTCTGCATATTAGCGACTGTATCAGCATTGATAGCCTGCTGAATGCCGAATCCGGTCTGCAAAATGTTTGTGTTGATGCCATTCATGCCGTTTTGTACTGCGTAGAATCCGTCACAAATTCCGTTTGTAATGCCATCAAGTTTTGACACAACCGCCTGATTATCAAATCCGCGCTGGATTTCGCTTCCGACACCACCATTCATTCCGTTTCCTCCGAATCCGTTACCGAATCCACCCCATCCGAAGATGGCAAAGATAACGATAATGAACCATAACCATGAGCCTTCTGCGCCCCATCCATTGTTATTTCCGTTTCCGTCAATGTTTGCGACAAGCGGAACGGATGCACAATTACCTGTGTTAAACATAGAATTTACCTCCATAATTCATTTTTATATACATAATCTTGCAAGAATTAGTATCACATTCCTAATTGACTTTTAAACGACTCAAAAGCCTTATCTGCGTCAATTCCCTTTTCTTTGCACAAATTCCTAGCCATCTGTTCGATGCCCTTGGAATCTCCCTTCTGCGCCATTTGCATAGCATTGCGTGCCATAGGGTTGCTCATTACGCTGTTATTCCCCATCATTTGTTGTAAAAACTGCTGTGGGTTTCTCATTCCCTGTAACATCTGCATAGGATTCATTAAGACTCACTCTCCTTTTGTGTTCGTGAAGATTTTCTTTGCGTTTGCGAAGATAGCTTATCTTCCAACTCTTCCATCTTTCCAAACAAGCAATCCAATTTGTCAGTAATAGCCCTTGTCGCATCGTCAGACAGCCCTATTTCAATTCTTTTATCATCGCTTGAAGAATCTGCCATCTGCTCATTAAAAGGCTTGTAAACGGTCTTTCTGATTGTTCCGTTGGCATCCCATTGTTTTGCTACGATTGCGCTCATGTCCTGCATTGGGAAAAACGCAACGCTTCCATCCATAGGCACATCATTTGCCATGATTGCCGATTCCGACTGCACTACTTTTCCTTGGATTCCAAGAAATTGCGGTTGCATCTGCGGAATCTGTGGCTCTGGTTGTTGAAACCTCTGCATTGGGTTGTACTGATATGCGGCATAGCTTGGGTTTGGGTTAAATGCCATATTCTGATTTTGCATCTGATACATTCTCTTCCTCCAATACTTCCTTGATTGCGTGAATCATTGCTGACTGATACACAAGCGGAACCTTTGACACATCTTCTCTTGTTAAGATTTTTTCAAGAATTTCATCCGTAAATAACATTCCGCATCCCTCCTATGCTTATATTTTTGCATAAAAAAATACGGTTCTTCCGCAAAAAATAAGCAGAAAAACCGCATAAAAAAAAGAACGCCCAAAGCGTTCCAAGTCTACCATTTTCAGAAAAGAATCTAAAGCACTTGTGCAGACTCCTTTCTTTTGTGTTCAATTTTTGAGTACCATTTTGAGTACCAATTTTTTTTAAGACGCCGCAAACACAGTGTTTATGCGACTTTTAAAACAGTCCGTACGGGAATCGAACCCTAAAGTAATTGCCTTGAAATGGCTTAAAATAGCCATTCTTTCAATTTTTCTTTGAGTACCTTTGAGTACCAGGGACTCATAATGCTTCGATTAAGTCAAGTTCCTGTCTCTTTTCCTCAATTCCGGTACGATCAAAATAATAATGATCTTTTGTGCAACTAATGTCTGTATGCCCCATGGTATCAAGGATTGTGGACTCTTTCACTTTTCCGTCGAGCAAGATACTTCCATACGTCTTACGGATTTTGTGCGGAGATTTCACTTTCATTCGCAGTTCATGTTCGCAGATATACCGCAAACGTTCACGAAAGTTGTAGGATTTCAACCGTTCTCCGTCTCTCTCGAATAGATATTCCCCGAAGGGATTTCTCTTTCGCACTTCATCAAGAATCCATTTGTACTTATCTGGCAATATAGCGAATCGCAATCCGGCTTCTGATTTTGGAAAATCTTTGACCTCATAGTGAAAACCGTCATCATCACGATAACGCGTCTCTGTAGAATTTATCGCAACCGTGTAATTTTCAACATCTTTCCGCTTTAATGCCGACAATTCCCCGACACGAACCCCTGTCTTAAACATAAATAACAATCCAAGGTTCACGATATCTAAGTGATTCCTAAGATACATCTCCATGCGCTCCTTTTCATCCGGCATATATACTTGGTCTTTTGCCTGTCGGACTACGTGCTTAAACGCTTTTGGTGATATGTCCATGTCTTTCAGCGTGTATGTAATGGAAAACTTGACATACTTCTTCCGCTTGGCATACTTAAAGATTCCATAAATCAGCGTTCGGAAGTTTGAGAATGCCTTGGAAGTCATGTTGAAATCATGGATGCTGTTTCGTATAAACGTTTCAAGGTCGCATTCGTCTATTCTTTTGATTTTCTTATCTTTGATACCGTCAAAGTATCTCTGAAAGTCCATTAAGTATCTGTCATAGGTTGCCCTGCTGATTTCTTCAAGTTCCAGCTTTTGTGAAATCCAACGATTGAAGATTTCCTCTACTGTAGGGTCATCCTCTCTCTCTTTCCAATAATCAATGATTTTCTGCTCGACCGCTTCTCTACGCTTTGCCTTGATTTTACGTCTGCCTTTAACTTCATCCGGCAGATATGAGTACCAGTTCTCATCCTTTCCTTGATAGATTTTATAGGGATTTTTGTTGAGTAATTTTTCTCTCTTTTGCATAGTGACTTGTTTCTGCACAAGTGCTATGTCGAGAATACCACTATCAACGGCATATTTCAACAGTTCTTTTTCATCCAATCAAATACCCCCGTTCTTTCTATTTTATCTTTTATATCTCTCACTCTGTACTCTATCGTTCTTAGTGATAGATTTTCTTTTGTGGATATTTGCTTTTGTGAAAAACCACGGCAGAGAAGAGAGAAAATCCTCTCCTCTTCTTCCGTGAAATTGGCATTTTCTTTAATGTATTCAAGTTCTGGCTTAATGAATTTTGTAAATTTCATAAGCCATTTCTCCTTATTTTATTGGTTGATATTTAAGTTTTTAAACATAGCACACATAACATCTACGACAATACTGTTTCCAAATTGCTTATACAGTTGCGTATTACTGTTGACTGCTGCCATTTTTTCAATATCTTCATCAGATACACCCATCAGCCGTCCGCACTCTCTCGGTGTTAGCTTTCTGATACGATATTGTGTAGCAATATGGCTATTTGCATATCCGTGTGTGCCAGATACAAGATTAGCAGATATGCCGTTATCAGAAACAACTGTACCGCATTGGGATCCATTACCTGATATTTGACCGACCTTTTCAATTCTAACAACTTCTTGGTTTTGCGCGGTTAATGTAGGGCAAGTATTGCCTTTGTCTTGCACCTTTCCTCTTCTTGTTTTGCTGTTAGGATAGCTTGCATCAAAGCAACCGCCTATTTCGCATTCAATAGAGCCGTCCTTTGTGGCTTGTCTAATTTTTACGTTTTCAAGCGCCAAATTGTCTTTCTGCACACTCGTTAAGCAATTACTTGTACCTTGCATATTTACTTCTAATCTCTGCTCTGTCGGGCTTTCCACAGTTCTATCTGACGGATTATCGGGATTTCTGCCACGCATAGCAACTATTGTGTTATCCATTTGTCCTATTACCTTTACATCTGCCATTACTTCAATCACTCCACTACTTGTTTTATTGGCTCTTAGGGTAGGACAAATCCCACCCTAAGTACCTTTTCGCCACCGAATTTTTCACTTTCAAAAAGCACTATTCCGATAGCGTCTGTTAATTTTTCCATTCAATCACTCCATTGCTTCCATAATTATCAAGGCCTTTATAATCTCTTGCCCTAAGAGTTACGGCTACATCAATCTGTTTGTCTGCCGTCTCTCCCATATCCTTTAACAACCAAGTTTCCGTCTGACCGCAAGTTTGATATTCCGCAGTCGCATCTTGCCTTGATGCAGTTTGCAACTTCTCTTTGCTGCGGCTTATTGATTGTTCCGTCAACGCAAGTCTGTCTTTCTGTCTGTCTGTCTGTCTGTCTGTCTGTCTGTCTGTCTGTCAAGATTGTGTTGTGGTAATGTGCCGTTGTCAATAAGCTGCTTTATCAGCTTGTCAGCCTTTTCATTGTTAATGTAATACTTTTCATCTACATTATCCTCAAGATAGTCTTTTAACTTCTTTTTGAGTGGTATAGGCTGCGGAAAATGGTAATTGTGCTCGCCCAAGAACGAAAACATAAAACATCTTTCACGATTTTGTGCTACACCATAATTCTTAGCGTTTAAATCTTGATAGTAATTTGTGTAACCCAGGCTTTCAAGGAAGTCTAACCACTTTCTAAAGTCGGGCATATTATCCTGACTATGCACTTGTGGCACATTTTCCATGAACAAAATCTGTGGTAATTCTCCGTTACTATCTCTGATTTCTGTTAGTATTCTCTCAACTTCCCACAACAGACCGCTTCTTGTACCACTTTCCTTAGACATTCCGGCTTGCTTCCCGGCAACTGATAAATCCGTACAAGGGAATGAGTAAGTAAGTAGGTAAGTGAATGTATTTGTGTCACAGATATTCAAATCTTCTGCATGAACCTTTGTTATGTCCATTGTGGGGAAATCAGTACCATGTACTGCGTTATAACTTGCAATAGCGTACTTATCAAACTCCACAACTCTGTAATGCTCAAACTTAACCCCTATTCTCTTTAGTGCCATTGCTTGGCTTCCGTAGCCGGCGAAAAGTTCTATTAAGCGAATAGGCTTTGTTATGCTGATCGGTTCTCTTGTGAAGTCAAATATGCTCATTTGATTATCACAAGAATAATTTTCAAAATTCATACAACATCACCTCACATATAATCACTTAATCTCATTTGTGCCATTTCGGTATCTAACCTCTGCTTTGATACCTTGTAATAGTATTCGTCAAGCTCAAACCCGACAAATTTATGATTTGTGTTATAACAAGCTATCAAGCTACTCGCACTGCCTACATGAGTATCAAGTATAATGTCATTAGGTTTTGCGTATCTGTTTAATAACCATTCATATAGCGCAATGGGCTTCTGTGTTGGGTGTATGCGATTTTCTTTACGCTTCATATTTTGCTGAAGCATTCCGTGCCACCTATATTTAATCTTCCTTACTGCAGTACCGAACGAAGTCCATGCAAGCTCGCAATCAGCAAAATCGTTATCTCCATTATCTTTATCCCAAACAATCCAACAACTACTATCAAACGGCATTTTGCTGATAAAATGATTTGCTCCCCAAATAATCTGATTTTTTGACACTCTAAACAGTTCATTGAAATATTTTTCGTTTGGTGGTTTTATATCCATTCCGCTAAAACTCTTGTAATCTTTTGCTTTTGCTAGGTTACTTCTTGTATGGTTTTTATCACCATTTTCTCCAATTCCATATGGTGGGTCTACAATCGCAAGGTCAAAATATTTGTCGGGAAATTCTTTCATTCCTTGCGTACAATCCATGTTGTAATATCCAAAATCTAACATTTTCTCTTACCAAAAGGAAACCTCGGTTTTATGTGCGCACAACCTATTCCTTTCTTTGATTTTTAGTTAGTTATCTTCTTTTCTCTTAAAATCCTCGCAAGACACATCAAGCAAGCAACCGCATTTTTCGGTTTCCATTCCTCCCCAATATGTCTTATATCTGTAAGAGTTTTCGCATTTAAAGCAGAAATCCTTGCCATTGTTCAATTTGCAACTTGTCTTTTTATCTTCCAGCTTTTTCCCGATACTCTCGTTTATCCTTTTGAGTTCCTCGACCTTTTTCTGCGATTCCTCAAAATCTTCAATGAGTTTATTGTATTTCTTCTTGCTTAAAATCTTCATTCTGTATCACCCTTTCTTTTTCTTCTTAGGCTTAAACTTAAAAACATCATTTTTCTGACGGCTTACCATGCTACGATAGCCGTTCATTTTACTAGCTTTGCTCTTACTCATACCTCACACTCCTTCCGGTTTCTCACACCGCTCAAATTCGATCACCCATACCCACGGGTTTGCATCCCAACTGTAACGATCAAGATCAGATTTCTTGATGGTTGAATCCCAAAGGTCATGAAACATACCTTTTACGAACTCGTCTCCGACGTATTTTAAAGGTTCTTCTTCAATTCCTTCTTTCACACACCCTTTTCCGTCAATATCCTGCAACCGCTCTGCCCTCACATTCGTAACCTTAAGCCAGATACGTGCGGCTTCTTTCGGCATGTGGATGGATGGGTGCCACTTCGTAATATCGGCAATATCATCTCTTTGCCAATCTTCATAATAATAGTAACCATTCAGTGCTCTTTTCCACGTTTCTCGGACATACAGGATATCGCCCGGACAAATAGGACAAGTTCTTTCTGCTATGCTTAACTGCTCCGTATGCTCCTTATCAGCAAAGTTATGTACTGCATAAGTCCGACTGTCAGCATTGTAAAATTCCATATCCGGCACAGTACACTCATTGGCATCTTTGCAAATTCGCCTTGTGCAAGTCTTCCTTCCGTCCAGAATTGCCCTCACCATTTCGGTACTAATTTGTTTGTTGAATAAAATCGATTTAATTGGCATCTACACCACCTCATCTTCCCATTATGTCAGGGGATTTCTCCCATGAATTTCTAAACGCTTTTGTTCGAAGTTCTTTATTTTCTGCCCTTAACGCTTTATTTTCTGTCAAAATCTTCTGCAATTTGCAATCCTTTTTATGCTCACATCTTGTGTCCGCAGAATACTCGGTACACATTCTACATAATTCTATGCTTGTCACTTTACTCCACCGCCTTTCACAATCTGGATTGCTTTGCCAAATGCTTCAAATCTTCCCTGGCTTCTCCCATCATCGTAGATCTGTTCGCCGTCTCCGCATCCGTCCTCGTCGCAATCATCTGGTCTGTCCTGCTCTGCTTTCTTCAATTTTCCCAACTGTTCCAGAACCTTGTCTACATCATAAGCCGTCGGATATTCTTCTAGTAAATACAATACTGCATTTGTATTTACTAAAGTTCCATTGCTTAAAGTAACCGATTTTAAATCTTTCTTTAGTGCATCAGCATCAATCAGTCTCATCGTTTGCCCTCCTGTCTAATAATTCGCCTGAACTACTTTTACTATTTCCCAAAAGCAAGCATATATCTCTTCGTAACTGTTTTCCCCAGCAATAAGCTGTTGATCAACGATCTCCTGTACCGCTCTTCTTACAGTCATCGCTTTCTGGCATTCTTCCACTGTTCCGATCGTGCGGTACTGTTCAATTTCTTCAAGTGCATTGATTGCCATTGCATAAGCATTTTCAAATGATTTTCCCCATGATGTATCACACGGAATCGCTTTTCCAAGTTCGTTACAATCATATTTTAATTCTTCAATTGCTTCATTCTCCGTCATGTTTACACCTCCAACAGCTCCGGATTATCAATCGCATTACCGATTACCTCTATTTCGCCGAAATCAACATCGAAAAATCCGTACATAGCACATCCGCATTGTGCCAGTTCCCATGCTGCGTAATTCTCACTCCATCTAATCAGATATGGCTCTTTATCATCATCATTATGCTTTATGGCAATGTCATTCTCGAAGATCAGTTTGTTGTTCTTATCAGGCATTGCGGTGCACTGGCAGATTGTAGATGGGTTCACCTGCGCGGCATCCAAATCGTGAGGAGTACCATCTTCATTCGTTCCAAGTACATAACCGATAAAATATTTAGAGTAGTCCTTCTCGTCTACAATTAGATACCCTTCCGCCCATTCGCCATTATCAATCCGCTTTCCACGGCATAAATATCTATTCTCCATCACGTTCCACCTTTTTTCCTTTGCAAAATCCTCTATGTTCATGCACGGAGAAAGAAATACTTCCGGTCTGCTTCATGTAAGTCAATTTTTCTCCGGTCAACTCACATTTATGTTTACGTTCATTCAAATACTGACATCTTCCATCACAATACATCGC
>ENA-OOZD01000526-OOZD01000526.1-human-gut-metagenome-genome-assembly--contig:-NODE-526-length-18726-cov-1.386214_pt1 | contig 18726 bp, 10 predicted proteins | sample MGYA00241186_ERZ501395 | MGnify/ENA primary metagenome ERZ501395 (study PRJEB25962, sample SAMEA2042730) | human gut metagenome | biome: human gut; feature: human-associated habitat; material: faeces... | reverse complement strand
TGTTTATCGGAAGATATGATGGGCGATATACAGCGGTAAAGAGCATATTTCTCTAAGATACAGTCTACGTCCGTACAGATGAAATAAGGATATGAAGAAACATTGATACCTGCATTGGATGCATCCGCTTTGGTTCCTCCATTTTCTTTGTCTACAACGATGAGTCGGCTGTATTTCGGGTTGGAGGATTTGAGGAGTCTTCGGAACGGTCTGGTTTTGATTCGCTCGATATAAGCATAGGGCACTTCTACCAGTTCATAATATTCGGTCATCTTTTTCAATGTACTGTCCGTACTTCCATCATTTACAATACCCACCTCGAAAAGCGGATATTCCAATGCAAGCATGGAGTTCACATTATCAATGATTGTCTTTTCTTCATTGAAGGCAGGAGCAATTACCGAAATGCCCGGTGTATAGGGGGATTCCTTGATTGTTTTCCGCATATAGCTTTCCACATAGTAATCCTTTCTCCGTTTTAGAGAAATGAAAGAGAGGAAGGCGAATGTGATGAAGAATATCGCCAGCATGCTCGTATAAAAGAATACGAAATAATTGAAGAATGTAAATATTATATCTCTCATATTCTCTAAATTAACTGGTTGATTAACGGATGCCTGGTATGGGCAAACAATATAGCTGTGTGGGAATCTGCTTTTCTCTCCAATTGATCGAATGTTTTTCTTCCCATTGCACTGTATTCATAGAGGGACTTCAGGATGATACGTTTTGTTCCCCAGTTGTCTGCTTCATCATAAGCATTGTAAAGAAATCCTAATGCCTTATCTGTTTTCAGGTCTGCAACAGCCGAAATGATTTGTCGTTTGACTTCTTCCGGTTGCACATGATACATTTCAATCAGTTTGGGCTCAATCTCTTTATATTTTAGTTTTCCTAAAGTTCTGATCGCTTCGCCCCGGATTTCGGTAGAGCGTGCGTTGATTTGTTTAGCCAGAATGGGAGCACTATCGGTTTCATTATATAACCGGATTTCGTTGATAAAGAATATCTTAACATTCTCTTCGGCCGAAGTATTCACCCATTTTATAAAGCTCGGTGTGTTATATCCCACCTTCTTGCGGTGTTCCAAGATGGCATGCAATTCCATCATATCCCATTGTCTCAACTTCATGCCGATGTCTTCGTCGAAGAAACGGAACGGATCTCCCTGGCTTAGCCACATATAAGTGTAGCGTGCAGAGTTCCTCAATTCTATTTCACGATGATAGAGGAAGCGCACCAATACCGCTTCAGAGGCATAGCCATTGATGGACTGAATAAGTTTCAGAGCTTGTATCTTTGATCTTTTGGAACCGAATTGAAGTTCGCGTTCAAGGAAACGCGTGATCTGGAATACGGTTTGAATCGTTTGATAGTTTAGTTCATTGATCTCATCTTCATGCACACTCTTGATTTCTGTTAACAGTTGAGTGATAATACGTAACTCATTAGGCTTGGGACGTTTTTTCGTATCATACTGTAATCTGTCTGCGATTTCCTCTTCACTCAATGTGTTGGAATCTAGCGAGATAGATTTCATTTCCTCGTAATATTTATCGAAAGCTTTATTGTATCTTCGCTTCTCTTTCCGCCTTTTAAATATACCATATATAATATGGAATAGGAGAAACAAGTACGCAATAATACAAAACATTACAGCAATTGAGCATATTCTTATGATTAAAGGATAGCCAATAAACTTGTAATATATCCAATAGAAATAATATTCTATGTAATCTATACCATACAGTACTTGATCCATTTCCCTTGATATATTTATATATAGAACTTGTATATTCGGAATAAAAGTTCTATATTTGTTGTATTGAATGTTCTGTCTAATGCAAATATACGAAATAACTTGTATATATTATCCAGTGTTCATGAACAGGCCTTTTGAACCATATTTTGACTCTTGTGATTATTTTCGATGGAAAGGATTGAAATTACGAATGAGAACGTCAAAAACACTATTAATCGTTAAATATATTTTTGATAAGTTAACATATAGAGCTCGGATATTGGGTGTGATAAGGTAGAGCTTTCATGGGAAACTGAAACAAACAATAAATTTAAAAATTAAATTAAGATGAAAATTAAAAGTTTGATGTATGTCCTTATGGGGACAATGTTGGTTACTACTTCCTGCTCTGATAATGAGTTGGAAAAAGGTAACGATGGTTCGGGAACTGTTGACCCGGTAAATGCTTCTACACTTGTGAATGTATATTCCGATAAAAGTGCTTCTGAAGCGAGTCTGCTTGTGGGAGATGTATTAGTGAAAGATTCCCGTACTCTTACGTTGAATGTTCCTGCTGCTTGCGAGAAAGTGTATATGAAATACAATACAGTTTCGGGAACAGAAGCTACAAAAGAATTTGCTTTGTCTCCTGTTAGTCGTGGTGTAGATCAGAGTACTGGTTTCAATTTTGAAACAAACCGTCTGGCATTGGTAACTCTTGCGCTTCCTGCAGATGCAGTGCAGCCGACAAATGAAACGGACCAAGGCTATCTTTTCTATCATAACACAGGTGTGGTGATGTTCGAAGATGGTTGGCCTATTCAACTGGATTCATGGTATGATGAAGATTTCAACGATGTTGTATTCGAGTATGACTTGAAGGTGACTGAATGTCATAGTCAACAGATGATGGAGACTGTAGGAGGTAAAGAAGAATTGTTGTTGACTTTGGATGTTCGTGCTGTAGGTGGTATATACCCGACTGTGTTAGGTGTTGTACTGGATGGTTTGAAAAGCGAGTATGTTGATCGGATTACTGCAAGCCTTGTACTAAAAGGTGGTCAGGGAACAATGACAGACTTAGCTAAAGAGGAACTTTCTACAAAAAATATAGTGAAAGTTGAAAATAAAAATTGGAATTGGAGTAATGATACTCGCAAAGAACCGCGTTTCGCAATATTGACAGTGGATAAAGCACAAGCGGAAGGAACTGTTATTACACTGGATGGTTTAACTTCTTTGATGGATAATAATCAGGATATGTTTCAGGTAACACAAGGAAAAGTAAGAGAAGGACTACCTATGTTGCGTGCTGAAGTTAGACTGATTGGTAAAGAAGGATTAACTGGAGCCGAAAGAGATGCTCAGCTTGCAGCATTTAGAGAGTTGATTTTAGATACTAATAGACAGAATTTCTTTATTAAGGTGAACGGTGGTAAAGAAATACACATGAGGGGTTATGCACCGACTTCTGCTTACAAAGCAGAATATGAAGCATTGGTTGCGGGTGACACTACACTGGATGCAAATGTTTATTATTCAAATACCAAAGGTTCCACTTGGGGAGTTAAACTTCCGGTTGGCACACGTCATGCTTATGAACGTGTACCATTTAGAGAAGCATATCCTGATTTTACTAAATGGGTAGATAGTAAGGGTGCTTCAAACCAGAAATGGTATGAGAACTTTGTTGATGAAAAAACTATAAGATATTGGTAATGCAAATTATCAGTCAATACGTTATTTGAGTTATTTTGTACAATTTGAACCCCTCTTTTTTCGAAAAGAGGGGTTTCTTTGTATTCGGAAGAATAATCTTTAAACTAATACCGTAATGACGAAGCGATTTTTTATAGGCTACAGTTTGATTACTTTTTTTCTCTTAAATAGTGTGGTGCTTTTGGCACAGCACAAAGCTTCCTTTGTGCAGCAATGGAAAATAGAAGATGCATCCCATGCTTTGCAGATAATAGAACGTGCAGATACATTAGAATTGATAGTTCCGGACGGACTGACTATGTGGTATCGGCAACGATTGACGGGCGATTATGAAATAAGTTATCGTATTTGTATGGTGATGCAAGGTGGAAAGTATGACCGCTTGAGTGATCTGAACTGCTTCTGGGCTGCCAATGATCCTAAATACCCTGATGATCTTTTTGCCCGTAGTCAGTGGCGTGACGGCATCTTTAAAAACTATAACACATTAAACCTTTTCTACGTTGGATACGGAGGAAATGATAATTCAACGACCCGTTTCCGTCGATACAAAGGAGAATATTATGGAGTGGCAGATGACAAGGTGAAACCTTTATTGAAAGAATATACCGATGCCTCTCATTTACTCGTCCCCAATCAGTGGTATGAGATTCGGATTCGAGTGGAAAAGGGAATCACAACTTATTCTGTGAATGATGAAGAGTTGTTCCGCTATACCCTTGCGGGTGGTGAAGGTGACGGACACTTCGGTTTACGTCTTTTGCAGAATCACGTACTCTTTACAGATTTTAAAGCGACTATACTTTGACTTATATACTGAAAACCTAATAAGACTATATTTCCATGATGAAACAACCTTTTATTAAATTTGGAGTGACAACTCTGTTTTCTCTTTTGTGCTCAGCATTCCTTCATGCTCAAGTTGTAACAGATGAACGGATGTTTTCTTTTGAAGAACCGCAAATACCGGATTGCATCACCGCTACCCATTCCCGCCTGTCGGTATCTGATCTGCATTATAAAGATGGAAAACATTCGTTGGAATGGACATTTGAACCGGGTGGTATATTGGAACTCAAGAAAGACCTGAAGTTTGAGAAGAAAGATCCGACCGGCAAGGATTTATATCTTTCGGCTTTTATTGTGTGGGTTTATAATGAAGTTCCCCAAGATGCGACCATTGAGTTTCAGTTTCTGAAAGACGGCAAACGATGCACATCTTTCCCTTTTGGTATTAATTTCAGTGGTTGGCGTGCCGCATGGGTTTGCTATGAACGTGATATGCAAGGCACACCGGAAGAAGGCATGAATGAACTCCGGATTATTGCTCCAAATTCAAAAGGAAGCCTTTTCATCGATCATTTGATTACGGCTACTAAAGTTGATGCACGTCAACAGACGGCCGATCTGCAAGTTCCTTTTGTCAATGCCGGGACCACCAACCATTGGCTGGTTGTCTATCAACACTCGCTTTTGAAACCGGATATTGAATTGACTCCTGTAGACGATAAGCAAAGAGCAGAAATGCAACTGTTGGAAAAGCGTTTTCGTGATATGATCTACACGAAAGGAAAAACGACTGATAAAGAAGTAGAAACCATCCGCAAGAAATATGATTTCTATCAGATAACTTACAAGAACGGCCAAGTATCGGGAGTACCTATTTACATGGTACGTGCTTCAGAAGCTTATGAACGGATCATACCAAACTGGGATAAAGATATGCTGACTAAAATGGGAGTGGAAATGCGTGCTTATTTCGACCTGATGAAAAGAATTGCCGTTGCATATAATAATGCGGCAAATCCGGTGATTCGGGAAGAAATGAAGAAGAAGTTCTTAGCAATGTACGATCATATAACCGATCAGGGAGTAGCTTATGGTAGTTGTTGGGGAAACATCCATCATTATGGCTATAGTGTTCGCGGTCTGTACCTGGCATATTTTCTGATGAAAGATGTGCTTAGGGAAACCGGGAAACTTCAGGAAGCCGAACGGACATTACGCTGGTATGCGATTACTAACGAAGTATACCCTAAACCGGAAGTCAATGGAATTGATATGGACTCTTTCAATACACAGACCACCGGACGCATTGCCAGCATTTTAATGATGGAAGATACACCGGAAAAACTACAATATCTCCGGTCTTTCTCCCGTTGGATTGATTTTGGTTGCCGTCCTGCATTGGGATTATCCGGTTCGTTTAAAGTAGACGGAGGTGCTTTCCATCATCGAAATAACTATCCGGCTTATGCTGTGGGCGGACTCGATGGAGCAACCAATATGATTTATCTTTTCAGCCGGACGGAATTTGCTGTTTCCGAGTTAGCTCATGAAACAGTGAAAAATGTACTGTTGACCATGCGTTTCTATTGCAATAAGCTGAACTTCCCTCTTTCCATGTCCGGTCGTCATCCGGATGGAAAAGGTAAACTGGTTCCTATGCATTTTGCTATGATGGCTCTAGCTGGTTCTCCCGATGGAAAGGAGGAATATGATAGTGAAATGGTTTCTTCTTACCTCCGTCTGATTTCAGACCCAAGTATTGCAAATGACTCTCCCGAATATATGCCTAAGGTTTCAAATGCTGAAGAACGTAAGGTGGCAAAACTTCTTATAGAGAAAGGTTTCCGTCTGGAACCGGACCCGCAGGGAAATATAGCGATGGGATATGGTTGCGTCTCTGTTCAACGTCGTAGCAATTGGTCGGCTGTGGCACGTGGACATTCCCGTTATCTATGGGCGGCAGAACATTATCTGGGAGCAAATCTATACGGTCGCTACCTGGCACACGGCAGTTTGCAAATATTGACTGCTGCACCGGGACAGACAGTAACTCCCGCCACTAGCGGCTGGCGGCAGGAAGGTTTTGACTGGAACCGTATTCCGGGAGTGACATCTATTCATTTGCCATTGGAGCAATTGCAGGCTAAGGTGCTCAATGTGGATAGTTACTCTGGAATGGAAGAGATGCTTTACTCCGACGAGGCTTTTGCCGGTGGTTTGTCTCAACAGAAGATGAATGGTAATTTCGGAATGAAGTTACATGAGCATGATAAGTACAACGGATCACATCGGGCACGTAAATCTTACCATTTCATCGATGGAATGATTGTCTGTCTTGGTTCGGATATTGAAAATACAAATACGGAGTTCCCGACAGAAACGACTATCTTCCAATTGGCAGTTACTGATAAAGCAGGGCATGATTATTGGAAAAATTATCAAGGAGATAAGAAAGTATGGGTGGACCATTTGGGAACGGGTTATTATGTTCCAACTCCCATCCGGTTTGAGAAGAACTTTCCTCAATACTCGCGAATGCAAAATACAGGAAAGGAAACAAAGGGTGATTGGGTTTCTTTGGTTGTAGATCATGGAAAGGCACCGAAAAACGGAAGTTATGAATACGCTGTTCTGCCGCAGACGAATGAAGCTCTGATGAAGAAATTTGCAAAGAAGCCCACTTATAAGGTATTACAGCAAGATCGGAATGCACATATTGTGGAGTCCGTCTCCGAACAGATCATTTCTTATGTGTTGTTTGAAACTCCTGAAACGACATTGCCGGGTGGTTTATTACAACGTGTGGATACTTCCTGTCTGGTTATGATTCATAAAGGATCTGCTGATAAGATTAAGTTGACGGTGGCACAACCGGATTTAGCTTTGTATCGCGGTCCAAGCGATGAAGCGTTTGATAAAGATGGGAAACGCATCGAACGTAGTATCTATTCACGACCATGGATTGAAAATGCCAGTAGTGAAATACCTGTGACTGTAACGATAAAAGGGCAATGGAATGTAGAAGAAACTCCCTTTTGCAAGGTGATTTCTTCTGATAAGAAGCAAACAGTTTTGCAGTTCAGTTGTAAAGATGGTGCTAGCTTTGAAGTGGAGTTAAGGAGATAAAAGTCAGACAATAGGAGATCATTTGCTTTTCCTGATAAGGGAACACTAGTTTCTCTTGGAGAAACCATAGTTTCCATGCCGTTGAAACTATTGTTTCTCGGTGCTGAAACTACAGTTTCCCAATGCTGAAACTTTAGTTTCCCGGTACGAAACCTTTGGTTTCAAGCCTTGAAACTAAAAGTTTCCCCACGAGAAACAAAGGTAATGCATTCATGAAATAAATAGGATTGCCTGGAGCTTCCAGAGTGAATACCTCCGCGTTGTGAAATGTAGCTTATCTGTTTCTGGTGACAGCATTATTGTTGTCACACTGCTGTCACCTATTGCTGTCACGGTGTTAATTGTTAATAATCAAACCGTTAAGCAGCAATCGGTGACAGGTGACAGAGATATAATTAAAATAATTGTATAGAGAGGTTAGAACATAAACATGGCAACGGCAACAATACGGTTGTTACATACGGCATGGGTATCTTGAATTTTCCCATTGGACGTATTGAGCGAACCATACCATGCAGAGCTTAATGTATATTCCAACCCGAATTTCCAGTGGGGGACATTGTAGGTCAGTTCTGCTCCTGCCGTAACTAATTGGTTAAGGTCTGTTCCTGTTCCATAAAGTTTTGCATCATTTCCTTTGGGAGCATATAGTGCATCACTTGTTCCCAGATTCTTGGCATAGCCTACGAAGATTCCCGGCTTCCATTTCTGTCCGTAGACAACGTTGAACCAAGAGCTGGAGAAACGTATCGGAGTATATTCTTGTTCTCCCGTTTGTTCGTTGACAGACTTGATCCCGAATCCACCCAAACCGGAAGCTTGTGTCAGATTGGATCCTAATACACTCTTCGCAGCGATGAACCAGTCTTTGTTGGTGTATTTCACATGAGCTTCGTATGAAAGAGTTGTGATGCGTTCGTCTACCTTGTATTTATCTGTATTTACTATAGACTCCGTACGTGGTTTCAATGATAACAACTCAATGCCTACGCCGGCCAGCAAACCGCCATTCTTATAATCAGCTCCGACATAAAATTCGGGAATACAGCTTTGCTTCAGATACTTATGTGTTTTCCCTTCCGGTCCTTGTGAAGTATATTGTGATTGCCACACTGCGGCTCCGGTAAGTTGGAAATTCTTGTTTGTATAGCGATAACGAATTTGTGGCGCACGGCTGAAGGGCTGAAACGGTGCTCCTACGGAGAGATTAAGAATCTGCGGAGACACATCTCCGAATAAGGGATGCCAGTTCTGTCCGAGTAATAAAGCTGATTTTCCCCAATCCAGATTCAAATAAGCATGACGAAGGCGAATGACCGAATAAGAAGTGCCTGTGCCGCGGAAGTCGACTTCTACTTTGGCAGATGTCTTGGCTGTTCCCAGTTTTGGACCGGCAACGTCTACTCCAAGGCGCGAATATAAAGTATAGAAGTTACTGTTGGGTGTTGAGTTCAAATCGTTCCCCTCCGGATCACGCACTTTGTCTTTTGGATACATATAAAACAATCCGTCTACGGTTTCTTCGTTAGCACGACTATTATAATAGAAGTCAGTACGAATCTGTCCATAGAATTTGAACTTGAAATCCTGCATTTGTGCGAAACTGCCTGATACGGTTATCAGACAAAGAAAGATTAGAATGTATTTTTTCATAATGTGCATGTTTGTAAACGGGCGCAAAATTACGTAAAATTACTGGTTATCAGTTCATCGTTGATTAAAAAAGGCAAGGATTGCCTGATTATATTTGTTGAGACTTGTGCTTTTATGAATTGCTTTCAGTAATTTTCTGTCTGCTTGCGGCATTAAATATTCCCAGAAAGTTTTCATTTTGTTCAGAAGTTGTTCGTCTCCTCCTTCCAACTGTTCTGCATATTGATTGTATACGCATTTGTGCATAGATTGCAATTTTTCTCTCATTTCATCGAACTCGAGTGCACGGTTTTGTCTATACTCCAAAGCTAATGCCGGGTTGGCAAGTAATCCCCGTCCTATCATCATTCCGGCTAGTCCGGGAAACTGTTCCTGAATGCGGTGAATATCTTCTACACTATTGATATCTCCATTATAGATGAGCGGATGCTTGCAGGCATTCTGAAAAGCCTCAAACGCTTTAAGGTCAACTTCTCCTTTGTATTGCTGTTTTCCCAAGCGGGGGTGCATAACCACTTGTCGCAAGGGTAGCTCATTGATAATCGGAGCCAGTTTCAGACATTCTTCCGGATCTTCCCAGCCCAACCTCATTTTGATGGAGAAACTTATTTGCGGATATTCTGTAATCAGGCTAAGTAACGCCTGAACTTCTTCGGGATAAGGAAGAATGCCGGAACCATTGTGGCGTTTAGCCAGCATGGGAAAAGGACATCCCATATTGATGTCGACTTCCTTATATCCCTTTTCAATGAATAGGGATAAGATTTTTTCTGCTTTCTCAAAAGAAGGGGCTATCAGTTGGGGAATCAGATGGGCTACCTGATTATTCCCGGGTTCGATTCCTCGCACATCTCTATGGCGGAATCCGCCTTTTTCGAGTCGTACAAATGGGGTATAATAAGTATCTATACCTCCGAAGCAGGCAGCATGAGCATTACGGTAAAACACTTCGGTGTAACCTTGTAATGGGGCAAAATGAATAGGAAGAGTCTTTGGCATTATTTTTATTTTTGTGCAAAGATACAGAAAAAGTAAAAGAGAGGAACCTCGCGGTCCCTCTCTTTCTGATGTTAAATTGATTAAAGTCTGATTTTTATAAACGTTTTCTATGATTGAAGGTTAGAAAAATTGGGGGATATATTTTTATTCTACAACGTTTATAGTCAGTTCACGTACTACTTGACCACCTTGATGGACGTAGTTTGCATTGTTGGCTACGAAAGTAGCGGTATATGTACCGGCCTCTTCATAGGTATGTGAGTATATCTCCAACGATTGCGAGATATTCTTGATAGCTACACCAGCGTCAGGATTGCAGGAACCATTGAGTAAGAGCGGTTCAGAGATTAGCCAACTATTTTTTAGTGTAGCTCCGGCAGCAGAGCTGGATACTATTATTTCCGTCGGTAAATTTGTTTTCCAGAATCCGGGGACACCGCCATCAACTGCTCCATACTCTCTGTCTTTAACTTTGTCCGATTGCTGGTCACTTTCATTATTTACAATGTTTAGTGGTGTGAAACCTAGATTTTTTGCATAGACAGTTTCTGATTTATTATTATTAAAAGCCAGTTCTATGCGTATATTGTTAAAGGAAAATTTAGGTTGTCTAACAGCACCATCCTGACCGCCTTTGTAATGGAAAGCAATGGTGATTTGCTTTCCAAGATAAGAAGCTAAGTCTTTAGTGTATGAATAGGATTTAGTATTGCTTTCTACTTTCACCGGCAATTCTTCTGTTGGTATTAAATATGTCCAGTCAAACCCTTCTACAAGTAGCTTATCTGCTTCGAAATTATTCTTGGCCATTCCCGGGAAATTGTCGGAAATGAAAATATCTAATGCAGTCTGTGGTGTATTTTTAGGCGGTGCATCATATTGGGCAACCATATCGAAATTAATTTCACATTTTTCGATATCCTCTATTTTCATCTCTGTCCGATTGCGGAATTTATATTCATGGTCAATTTCTCCACTGAAGAATGTTATAAAATCAGGGTCGCCATCGAAGCTGAACGTTACTGGGCTTCCTTTCTTTACAGTCACAGTTTTGCCATCGAAGCTGACATTGCTGTCTGTCACCACACCCACTTCCATTGCTGTTTCTTCTTTTAATTCCTTGTCGCATGAAGCCAGGGATAGTCCGGCAAAAGCGATAGTCATCAAACTTTTATATATTGTTTTCATGTCCTTTTCTTTTTAAAGTTATTAAGAGAATTACCAACCCGGATTATTCGTCTTGATAGCACCGTTTGATCCTATTTCATTGGCAGGAATCGGGAAATAATTGTAAGACTTCGGAATATTGAAGTAAGTATATACATTGATTCCGAATTTCCAGGATTCGTCAGCCTGTGCCTTGTCCACTTGTTCCTGCATCAGTTTGTAATAGTCTCCCCAACGGATCAGGTCGAAACGACGTGTGTACTCGAAACAGAGTTCCATTGCACGTTCGTCTTTGATTGCTTTGCGGAAGCTCTCTTCATCCAGATTTGCTGCAAGTTTTTTGATTCCTGCACGTTCTCTTACTGTATTGATACATTCATAAGCCAGATCATTAGGACCATGGTTGACTTCATTTTCAGCTTCTGCAATCATCAGCAAAATGTCAGAGTAGCGGAGAAGAGGGAAGTTGATGGAAGTATCGTTTTTGCTCTTCTTGTCTGCTTCATATTCTCTACGATATTTGGCGGCAGCCCTGTTGCGGTTCTTATTGGCATCGTTCTTCGATTCACGATCACCGTAAGTAGAACCCGGCTCTGTTTTACCATAGCTGAAGGATTTATCCCAGTATTGTTGTTCCACTTCATCTCTTTTTCCCTTTACAAATTCACGACCGTCCACCGGAGTACCTTCTCCTGCTGACTGGGTGTAAGTGAATGGAGCAATATTCCAGTTGCAACGGTCAATGTCATCGTTTGCTTCATACAATTCCAGCAGTTTAGGAGTATTCCAGATAAAAGCGTATGCATAGCCCGGATCACCTTTACCAGTGATGGATGCTTTGGAAGAAAGGTCCTTACCCTGAATGCCGATAATATTACCGATTCTACCTTCTGCACGTACATCCGTCGAACGGTTACCTGCAAATTCTACTTCCCAAATACTTTCATTAGCCTTGGCACCATCCTTATTGAGAGCAGTGTTATACTTATCAGAACAAATGTCGATAAAGAAGTCCCAATATTTGGCAGTTAGTGAATGACCCTCATTCTTGACTAACTGTGCATAGTAACTTGCTTTTTTGAAATATTCTGTAATCTCGGCACTAGTCGTGTTGTTAGCCAAACCCACTTCCTTGTCACGTTTAGGTTCACCGGCCCGGAACATATATACACGCGCCAACATTCCCCAAGCAGCCGATTTGGAAACACGTCCCGGTAAATAGTTCAAATCTTGAGCAGATTTGAGATCCTCGGCAGAACCATACATCTCTTTGATGATAAAATCATAAATCGTCTGTTTGTCCGTACGTGGAATGGAGAGGTTATAGGCATCTTCTGTAGAAGTAGTCTTGAAAGGTACATCTCCCCAACATTCTACCAAAGTAAAATAATAGAATGCGCGTAAGAAACGGGCTTCGGCTTTGTACTGCTTGCGGGTATCGTCGTTCATATCGGGCACTGCATCAATATTTTCCAGGAAAATATTGGCTCTGTTGATGCCGGAGTATAATGTGTACCACAATGCTGCAACGGCCGGATCACTTGTGTTGGCATTGTTACAGATCAACCCACTTTTGTTAGGTCCGCGGTTGGCACCACCATAGTGTCCCAGATCGTCACCTCCTACAAGGTATAAGAACTCATTTCCGTAGAAGGAACTTTGTCCCAGAATGGCATAGGTTCCTGTCAGCCAAGAGGTAGCGTCCGCTTCATTTTTGAAGAAGTTTTCAGGAGTGGTGTATGTCGGGTCTTTTTCCAAGAAATCGCAGGAAGTCAGGTTAAGTCCGACAAGAAGTGATATGATGATTATTTTTATTGTTTTCATATACGTAATTGTTTGAAGGATGATTGATTAGAAACCTAAGTTTATACCAAAACTGATAGAGTAGGCTCTCGGATAAGCGGAGAAGTCCAGTCCCGGAGTCAGTGCGCCTTCACGGATAGATACTTCCGGGTCGTAACCGGAATACCCTGTACATGTCCATAGATTCTGACCGGCAACGAATACGCGTGCATTGTCTATCTTCCATTTCTTGGTCAGTTGTTTCGGCAGTGTATATCCTAAAGACACGGTCTTCAGACGAAGGAACGAACCATCTTCGATAATACGTGTAGAGAACACTTTGTTAGAACCGGAGTCGGTAGCTCTCGGAATATTACTTTCCGGATTTTCCGGTGTCCAGCGGTCTGCGTAACTTGCGTATTGGTTCAAGTCACGTGTTTTATTGCTGTTCTCGAAGAACAGGCGGTTGGCATTCAATACATCGTTTCCATACGACCATTGGAAGAAGATGCTCAAGTCAAATCCTTTGTATTCGAAATTGTTGGTAAATCCGCCCGTATGTTTCGGCATACCGTTACCGATCATAGTGCGGTCGTTATCGTCGATGATACCGTCACCATTCAGGTCTGCGTATTTCGGCATACCCGGTTGTGTATTACTTTCGGAAGAGAAATACGGAACATTGCGTTTCAGTGTATATGTATCACCTACTTTGTCGAAATCTTCGTATTTGTATGTACCTTCGTAGATGAATCCGTACATCATTCCCATCGGATAACCCACTTTGGCAATGTAGCTGTATTGGGAGTTATAGTTCTGGTCAAATTTGGCTGCACTCAACAGAGAAGATTGGTTTTCAGCCAATTCTAATACTTTGTTCTTGTTGAATGCGATATTAAAGTTAGTAGTCCATGAGAAATGACGGTTCTTGATATTGGTTGTGTTCAATGTGAGCTCGATACCTTGGTTGCGTACCTTTCCTACATTCTTCATGGCACTGAAATAACCGGAAGAGGTGGGAAGTGCAGTATTCAGCAACAGGTCACGAGTCGTTTTACGATACCAGTCTACGGTTAATCCGATGCGTTCGTCCAGGAAGCCTAAGTCCAGGCCTAGGTTCCACTGTTCGGTAGTCTCCCATTTCAGTTTTCTGTTTCTTAAGGAAGTGGGCACTGTACCTACACTTGTCAGGCTGTTTTCGAACGGATATACACCACTCGGTAGGCTACCGATCGAAATAAAATCTCCAACTTTATCTTTTAATATCTGATATAAAGCATACGTATCATACTCGCCTACACGGTTGTTACCGGTCAATCCCCAGCTTGCTCTTAATTTACCTGAAGAAACAACAGACTTCAATGGTTTCATAAAATCTTCCTCCATGAATCCCCATGCCAATGAACCGGAAGGGAAGTAGCCGAAACGGTTATCACCACGGAACTTGGAAGAACCGTCGGAACGTACAGTTGCCTGAATCAGATAACGATCGTTATAGTTATAATTTACGCGACCGAAGAAGGATACGCGTCTGTAATCCCATTTAGTTCCGTCACCGTCGTAAGTACCACCTGCACCTGCACCGATTGTAGAGAAGCCCGGATCGAGGAAACCTCCTGGTTGTTCACCGATTACCAATTGCCCGTCCTCTACCTTATAAGTTGTTGATTTACCTTCTACGCCTACAGAATTCCATGTATATTTGCGAGCCATGGTTGAAGTACCGGCTACGGCATTGACAGAATGTTTGCCGAATGCTTTGTTGAAACTCAGTACATTCTCCCATACATGCTCTTCCCAGTAAGCGGTGGTTTCGCTATGATACGGATAGTCTCGCTTGGCTTTTACGTCGGAAATGTAAGCCGGTGTATGGTAAGTTTGGCGTTGATGCTCTCCACGGTAAGCATAACTTGTTTTGAAACTCAACCATTTAGTGAAGTTGGCAGTTAAAGCTACGTTGGCGGTGGTATGATACTTCTTATCTGTAGATTTCTCGTAGTGCTGGTCGGCCATAACATTACGATTGTTGGGCAGGTTATCGAAGTTTGTCAGACCGAAGCCATATTCTTCATTTTCATTGTAGATAGGTACCAGCGGAGAAATCATATACATTTCTTTCAGCTGATATTCGGGCTGTTTGCTATCTGTGAATTTGAAAGCCATGTTGGCGTCAATATCAAAGATATATTTGCTCATGTGCAGTTTTAGGCGTGCATTATCCTGACGGTAATCATTGCCAAGGAAAATACCTTTGTCATCAGCGTGATTGTATGAAACGGAATATTGGGCATTTTCGCTACCACCTCTTACACTGAACATATAGTTCTGTGAAAGACCGGTACGCATCATTGCATCCTGCCAGTCAGTGTCGATGCCGGTATTCTTGGTCATGTAAGGTTCCAGTTCCAATATCTGTTTTTCCCATGCACCGTTACCTTTCGGGTCGTATTGCGACTTATGATTTATTACATGAGCGTTCCAGTTCTCATACATTTGTGTATGTACTTTCTTATATTGCTCTGCATTCAGCAAGTCGAGTTTTTTCGCTACATTTGTCATACTTACGTATGCACTGAAATCTATTTTTGTTTCGCCTTTCTTACCATTTTTAGTAGTTACGATAATTACACCATTGGCAGCAACCGAACCGTATATGGCAGCGGCAGCACCATCCTTCAGTACTTCCATAGCTTGAATATCCTGCGGGTTAACAGCATTTATATCACCCGGGAAACCATCGATGATATAAAGAGGTTCGTTATCTCCGAAAGTCTTTACGCCACGAATTTTTACTTGTACGCCGGCACCGGCGTTACCACCTGCTTTCATAATGTTTACACCGGCGATTTTACCTTGCAGCGCTTCGGCGGGGTTAGTGGTGGTACGTTTGGATAGTTCTTCGACGTCAACAGATGAAATGGCACCTGTCATATCACTTTTCTTCATGGTACCATAACCGATGACTACTACTTCTTCCAACATTTCAGTATCTTCTCTCAATACTACCTTAATGTTTTTTGCACCGTTAAGAGGAATTTCCTGAGTAGTGTATCCTACGTAAGAAATAACGATAATTGCCTTAGGGGAAACGTTTAGTGAGAAGTTACCGTCTATATTGGTAATCACTCCGTTAGTAGTACCTTTTTCAAGTACACTTGCACCGATAACAGTTTCACCTGTTGTATCGGTTACTGTACCTGTCAGTTGAATGTTCTGTGCTAAAGAACTTAGTGGAATCAGGAAAGCAAAGAGTAAGGCTAACTTGACTACTCTCTTCATGGAACAATTCTTAATAATTCTACCCATGTGTGTGGTTTTTTAAGGTTAATAAAATGTGTTTCACACCACAAATAAGAATGTTATTTATCAAAGTTCACAATCTGGGAGTTCTATAATTAATCTACAAAAGGGCTTTTTAGAGGAAATATTTGTACTACAATGGAATTCTTAATTGTTTGATTTATAGTGATATAATTATGAGATTATATCTACAAAATGCTATTGTGTGTAAGGATGGGGTTAAACACTTTGCAAATATGTAGTTAAGTCTTCTTCTGTGGATAAGTTGAGTGATTTGCGCAACCGGTAACGGTTCATGTTGATGGTTTTGGGAGTGCTTCCAGTAATCATTGAGATTTCTTTTGTAGAGAGATTCACCCGTAATAAAGTTGCGAGATATTTTTCGCCTTGTGTGAGGTTGGGGTGTTGCTTTACGAGTTTTTCGATAAACTCTTTATTTTTCTCCTCAACACTCAGCAGCAATGTATTATTGGTCTTATCTCCGCTTTGGTATTGGCTGATAAAAGCATTCACCTTCTTTAAGTGGGGAACCAGTGCTTGATTATCCATTCTATACCCTTCCTTAATCATCTCACGTATTTTGCCCAGCAACTCGTTACGGCTTCTCAGAAATACGGCAAAGCTGGTTACTTCTTGTTGACTGTTGTCTAAGGCACTCTGTACATTTTGCAGTTCCAATTCCTGTTGGTGCAGTTTCAATTCGGATATTTCCCGTTGTGACAGTTCCAGTTGATATCGGGCTTCTATTAGTTGAAGTCCTTTTCTGCGTTTATACCATTTATATAAGAATATACTGAAGGCTAAACCAAGAATAAGTATACTGCCCAAAAGCCATAGGTTGCGCTTTAGTAGTTCTATCTTATAAGTTTGCTCCTGCATTTCGGTAGCATATTTCTGATCCTGATATCTTTTATAAGAGATTTCCTGTTCAATGTTGCGCAACTTGTTGCTACTTTGCAGCTCTTTGCTCAAGGCATACATTTGACTGAGCCGTTTATAGGCCTGGTCATAATCACCTATGGCGGCATATACCCAGGACGAATATTCATAATAATCACAAATCAATTCCTTGGCGCCGATATTATGGGCATATTCATAGGCTTTCTGCAAAGCTTCCAAAGCTTTGGAGTATTGCTCGCCGAAGTAATATTGCTTGCCCATATTGTTGTAGTTCTCTCCCAATGACCATTGTGCATCCAGATTCTTGTTGATGGCTATGGCTTCCTGAATAAAGGACAGTTTCTTTTCCGTATCTCCTTGATATAGACATAGATTGTTCAGATTGGTAGCAATCTCTTTTAAGTTCCTTTGGGCACGATTGATAGTCAAGGCCCGTTGAAGAAATCTTTCTGCTACCAGAAATTCATCAAGCAGATAATGCATGACTCCACGCTCATTATAACATCCGGCCACTGAAGCTGAATCTCCTAAAGACTTGAAAATAGAGGTTGCCTTATCGTTTAGTTCTATCCCTTTGTTATAATCGCCCAACTTACTATATACACGTCCCATGAGTGAATAAAGCTGAGCTGTTTGCCGTTTGTTTGCGGGATTGATATATCTCTGTGTATCGTATAAATTCTTGATACTCAAATCGAAGTTGCCCAACAGTTGTTCTGCTTGGCAATAGAGTATCATAGCTTGTGCACGGGTTTCATTGGGTTCGTCTTCGGGAAATAAGGCAGCTGCCTGAGCTGCATAGTATGATGCCTGCTTGGGATTGCTGAACAGGGCTTTTTGAGCTTGTTCTAATAAGGTCTGGGCTTGTTTGCTGTCTTGAGCCTGTAAGGGGATCGTGGTTAATAGGGAAACTGCAAATATTAGATACAGTACTTGCTTCATAGTATATTTGTTGTTTCTGCAAATGTAATTATTTTCCTTTAAAAGTCAGGTTTGCTTTCAAAAAGATTTATCTTTGTGCCTCTAAATTAATGCTGTATGCTATTGCCTTATTTGAATAAAGATCTGATTGAAGCCGGTTGCGATGAGGCCGGACGTGGTTGTTTGGCAGGAGCTGTATATGCTGCTGCCGTGATTCTTCCCAAAGATTTCAAGAACGAACTACTGAATGATTCCAAACAGTTGACGGAACATCAGCGCTATGCTTTGCGTGAAGTGATTGAGAAAGAAGCACTGGCATGGGCGGTTGGCATTGTATCTCCCGAAGAGATTGATAAGATTAACATCCTGAACGCTTCTTTCCTTGCCATGCATCGTGCCGTAGATCAATTAAAGATGCGTCCGCAGCATCTGCTTATAGATGGCAACCGTTTCAAGAAATATCAGGATCTTCCGCATACCACGGTGATTAAAGGCGACGGTAAATACCTTTCTATTGCAGCAGCTTCTGTGCTTGCCAAAACCTATCGTGATGATTATATGAACCGCCTTCACGAAGAATTTCCATATTATGATTGGGACCATAACAAAGGATACCCCACGAAGAAACA
>ENA-OOZD01000515-OOZD01000515.1-human-gut-metagenome-genome-assembly--contig:-NODE-515-length-18906-cov-1.742030_pt1 | contig 18906 bp, 19 predicted proteins | sample MGYA00241186_ERZ501395 | MGnify/ENA primary metagenome ERZ501395 (study PRJEB25962, sample SAMEA2042730) | human gut metagenome | biome: human gut; feature: human-associated habitat; material: faeces... | reverse complement strand
TAGATATCAAATATTTGTGACTACAGACAAGAATTATACTCCAGAATTAGAAAGAGAAGAAGGATATAAAATAAATGACTGGAAGAGAGCAAATACAAACAAGGCACCTGATTTGTATGATGTAAACAAAGAATTAGGGTTATATGTTACTTGGGAGCTATATGAACAAGCAGGCGAAAAACTATATGTTTGGATAAGAGAAAAACAATTAAATAGTACTAATTTAAAATATGAGTATAAATATCAAGTGAAAGCAGTTGAGGTTAATAGATTACCACAAATGCCATTAGGAACAAGAATATCTGGATTTTTTACTTATGAAGAAACTGACTTAAGACTATGCGATTATTATGTACCAGGTAACAAGACAATTAAATATAAAATTGGAAAAATTACAGATAAGAGCATTTTGCGTTCAATAAAAAATGGAGAAAGTGGGTGTCTAAGTAAATTAATGGAGTATGCAAAAAATGCAAACAATGGTTATAGTGGAGCAGCAAAAACGGGGCAAACAGATGAAATAGTTAGTAAGCTAAACTTATCAGATGACGAATATTATTATGTGTATATGGAACTAGATACTGAAAATGGAAAATACTATCCTATTGAAGACGTTAGTTTGTGCCAAGCCCAATATCTTTCAACTATAAATAAGTGGTACTTATATAATTATTTAGACAAAGAGTTCGTTTGGAACTTAGGAGAGAAACCACAAGAAGACAACAACACTACAGTTGATAACACAATTTCAAAAAATGTAATTCCTAATACAGGAAAAACTTTAATTATTTCACTTCTTGCAATAGGAATTGCTACACTAGGAATTTTTGGATATAGGAAGATGAAAGAATATTATTTTATAAAATAGTATATTAAGAAATATGATTTAAAAAATTGAAAAAGGAGAATACAAATGAACGAGAAAAAAATAAGTTTAACAACAGCTATAGTGTTGCTCATAATGTTATTATTAACATTGATAATTGCTGGAGGAGCAATATATATTGTAAAAGATAAAAATGGAGATAACAATAAAAAAGTAAAAGAAGAAACTAAACAAAATTATGTAGAAAATAAGAAGCAAAATGAAAATAATACAGAAACAAGCAGAACGGATATAGACAAGAGTGTATCTGAATTAGTAACAGACGCAAAATTTGATTATAATACAGGAATAGATAGTTTTACATATAGATTAGAAGATTGGGAAACAAAACAAATAAAAACATATACATATAAGGCAAATAGTACAGAGATTGAAGGAGCAGACTTAAAAACATCAAAATTTCCACATGTAAATATAGACTCAGATTATGCAAGAAAAATAAATGCGGAAGTTGAAACTTTATTTGATGAATATTTTGAAGATTTCAAAACAGAAATAAAACTTATTAGAGATACGGAAGTAATAGATGATATAAGTGAAAGAACTAGCGCAAGATATCGCGGAGACTTTATACGCATAGAAAATAATATTGTATCATATTCAACATATAAAAATGGTAACGTATTATCAATTGTAATAAAAGAAGGTCCATTTGCACAAGTGGGTAATAAATATACAACATATAATATTGATTTAAACACAGGTAAAGAAATAAATTTTCTAGAAATATGTAATACACTAAAACTTGATTCAACCGAATTGTATAATAATGTATGTGAACAAATGGAAAAAGTGTTAAAAGAGGAATATACTGAATATTATGATTATCCAAATGATGAAAAAATAGTACAAGAATACAATGATTATGTGAAAGAGAATAAAGAAATAATTTCGAATAGTTTATTTGTTGTTTCAACAAAATTTTTTATAGATGATAGTGGTAAGCTAAATGTTATATGTAAGATTTCACATAATGCAGGAAAAGGCTCAATGGAGTGTATATTGCCTGTACAATAAAAAAATTAAAATATCGAAGGAGGAAAATTTTAGAGATGAATGAAAAGAAAATAAGCTTAACAACAGCTATATTGTTGTTTATAATATTTATTTTGATAATGGCAATTGTTGGAGGAATTGTCTATTTTGTAAACTATAAAGAGGAGAATGATAAAAAGGTAACAGGCAGGGAATATAACAATGTGATAAATAATGACAAACCGAATACAGATACAAATACAAGTTTAAATTTTAATATAAACGAAAATTTAATGAGTGAAAATAATACAAGTTCAAATCTTCATTTGGATTTTAATTTAACAGGTGAAAGTAATTACTTAAATAAAAGTGTATCTGAATTAGTAACAGATGCCAAATTAAGCTATAAGACAGGAATAGACAGTTTTACATATGGTTTGTATAATTGGTCAACACAAAAAGAAGACAAATATACATATGAAGCTAATAGCCTAAAAATAGGGGAAGCAGACCTAGAAACATCAAAATTTCCATATGTAAATATAGATTCAACTTATGGAAGAGAAATAAACAATGAAGTAGCGGAATTGATTAAAGAATATTTTGATTTGTATGTAGATTCAATAAAACTTATAAGGGATACAGAATCAATACAAGATATGAATGAAAAGAAACAAGCAAGATGGAATTTGAATGATGAAAGAATAGCAAATAATATTGTAAAATATAATGCATATAAAAATGACAATATTTTATCAATTGTAATTGTTGAGGGACCAATTACCAATATTGGATATAAATACAAAACATTTAATATAGATTTGAATACTGGTAAAAGGGTAAATCTTGAAGAAGCTTACAAAAAATTAGGGTATACCCAAAGCGAATTAGAAGAAGATCTTTTAAAAGAGGTTTCTGAATTAGTAAAAGAGAGATGTGAAGCTAATGACATATTAGACAAACATGAAGGGCTAATGTCTTATAATGAGAAGAGAGTTGTAAGTACAATAGAAAACGATAATGCTAGCTATTTTATTGATGAGAATAAGAATTTAAATATTGTAGTTATGACAAACCAACCTTGGGGAAAAGATAACCATGATATCTTATACACAGTAAAAAAATAAAAAAGTTTTAAATAACAAAAAATCAAATCGACAAAATGTAGAATTTTGTCGATTATTTTTTTCGCCAAAACTTCCCATTTTTCATCGAAGGAAAACCCAAAAAAAACTAGAATATATAAGGTATACAATTAAAATAGGAGGGATAATTTTGAAGGTTACATATAATGAAAAGGACAAGCTCTTGACATTAAAACTTACAGAAGAAATAGACCATCATTCTTCTGAAAAGATTAGAACAAGAGCTGATTTTGAGATACAAAAATATATACCAAAAACATTAGTAATAGATTTTACAAATGTTAATTTCATGGATAGTGCAGGAATTGGAATGGTATTAGGCAGATATAAGATGTCTAGCATGTTTGGAGGAAAGATGTTCATGAAAAATGTATCTCCAAGTGTGAAAAAAGTATTTGAAATGGCAGGAGTAACCAGAATAATACCAATAATTGAAGAACAAGGAGGAACAGAAATTGGAAAATGTATATGAAAATAAAATGAGTTTAGAATTCTTAAGCAAATCAGAAAATGAAGCATTTGCACGAATTACAGTAGCAAGTTTTGCTTCGCAGTTAGATCCAAGTATAGAAAAAGTCCCAGATATAAAAACAGCAATATCAGAAGCAGTAACAAATGCGATAATACATGGATATGAAGAAAAAATAGGAATAGTAAAATTAATTTGTAAGATAGCTCAAAATGAAGTTTTTATAGAAATATCAGATTCAGGAAAAGGAATAGAAAATATTAGTCAGGCAAAAGAGCCTTTGTTTACAACAAAGCCAGAACTTGAAAGATCAGGCATGGGCTTTACAATTATGGAAAGCTTTATGGACGAGTTAAAAATAGAATCTGTAGTAGGAGTTGGTACAAAAATTACTATGAAAAAAGTAATTAAAGATGAGTAACGGAGGAATTATGTACGAGATAGAAACAGAAGATATTGTAAATGCACAAAATAAATCAGAAGAAGCAATGTCTAAACTTATTGAACAAAACAGTGGACTAATTTGGAGCATAGTAAAAAGATTTTCTGGACGAGGACATGGCATAGAAGACTTATACCAAATAGGCTGTATTGGATTAATAAAGGCAATTCAAAGGTTTGATGTAAGCTATAATGTACGAATATCAACATATGCAGTACCATATATTATACGGAGAAATAAAACGATTTATAAGAGATGATGGACCAATAAAAGTAAGTAGAAGCATAAAAGAACTTGCAACAAAAATAAACGAAATTCAAAGACAAAACATAAATAAAACAGGAGAAGAACTAAAGGTAAATGAACTTGCAGCAAAACTTAATGTATCAAAAGAAGAAATTGTAGAAGCATTAGATGCAATAAGAAGACCAGAATCTATAGACGAAGAATTGTATGATGAAGCAGGAGGAGAAACCAGAATTTCAAAAATTAGTACAAATAAAGACGAAACAGGAACATTAGTAAATAAAATATGCGTTCATGAATTAATAGATGAATTAGATGAAAGAGAAAGAAAAATAATAATACTTAGATATTTTAAAGGAAAAACTCAAAGCGAAGTAGCTACAAGACTTGGTATGAGCCAAGTTCAAGTTTCAAGAATAGAAAAAAAGGTACTAACAAAGATGCGTCAAAAAATTGCTTGAAAGGGGAAAAACAATGCGAAAAGTTTTAATATATATTTTGGGTTTTGTTTTATTATGCTTTTTAATACCAATTATATTTACAAAAAGACCAGAAAAAGCAGTAGTAGCAATAAATGAAACAAGCAAAGAAAGTGATAATAATCAAAATGAAAACAAAACAGATACAAAAACACCTACAATAGTAAAATTACTACATGCTGAAACAGGAGAAGTAGAAGAACTAGAAATGGATAAATATCTATATGGTGTAGTATCTGCAGAAATGCCAGCAAATTTTGAAAAAGAAGCTTTAAAGGCACAAGCGATAGTTGCAAGAACATATACAGAATATAAAATATATAAGGGAAGCAAACACGAAAATGCAGATATTTGCGATGATTCGAAGTGTTGCCAAGCATGGATTTCTAAAGAAAAGCGTTTTGAAAAATGGAATGAAGTAGACCGAGAAAACAACTGGAACAAGATTACTTCAGCAGTGGATGAAACATCAGGCAAAATAATTACATATGATGGAGCTCCAATAAATGCATTTTTCCATTCAAATAGTGGTGGAACAACAGAAACTGTTGCAAATGTGTGGGGCGGAAGTAATTACCCATATTTGCAAAGTGTAGAAACATCTGGAGAAGATAGCTATACACAATATGCTTCAACAGTTACTTTAACTAAAGAGGAAGTGCTTCAAAAAATGCAGGCAGAATATCCAGGAACAACCATAGACTGGACACAAGAAAAACCAATACAAATTACTGAATATAACGAAAGCGGAAGGGTAAAAACAATACAAATTGGAAATAAAAGTATTTCAGGAGTTGAAGCAAGAACAATATTTGGTTTAAAATCTGCAAAATTTAATGTGCAAGTTGGAGAAAGTGTTCAATTTGATGTTGTAGGCTATGGGCACGGTGTAGGGCTTAGCCAAACAGGTGCAGATGCAATGGCAAAAACAGGAGCTACTGCAGAACAAATCATAAATCACTATTATACAGGAGTAAAAATAGAAAATATTTGAATAAAGTAAAAAAATTGGTACATAATTAAACTAAAGAAAGGGAGGAATCCAAATGAGAAAGAAAACAAATAGTGGTTTTAAAAAAGTTTTAATGATATATGGAGGTGTGTTACTAGTATTAATAGCAACATGTGTTATTGTATATATTGTATATAACAATAAAATAAAAGAATCTGCAAAACAAAGCCTACTTGCCGCAGAAAAGCTAACAGAACTTGTCCCAAACACAGGAGCATTAGAAGAAGCAAGTACAGAAATTAGTAAAACAATAAATGAAGTTCTTGAAGAAACTGCATCTGAAATAAATCAAAATGACGAAGATGAAAATACACAAGAAAACAATCAAACTGAAAACGTTGAAGTTCAAGAGCCAGTAGTAGAACCAGAACCAGTAAAAGAATTGGAATTTGCATATCCTGTAAATGGAGAAATATCAAAGCCATTTTCAATAGATAATTTAATATTTTCAGAAACATTACAAGAATGGGTAGTACACAAAGGAATAGATATAAAAGCACCAAGAACAACAGTAGTAAAATCAGCAGAAGAAGGAACAGTAAAAGCAATAAAAAACGATCCAAGATATGGCTTAACAGTAATAATAGAACATAGAGATGGATATAAAACAATATATGCAAACCTACTTACAACAGAGTTTGTAAAAGAAGGCGAAAACGTGAACAAAGGGCAGAGCTTAGGAACAGTAGGAAACTCAGCATCATTTGAAATAGCAGATGAACCACACCTACATTTTGAAATGACAAAAGATGACGAAACAGTGGACCCAAAGATATATTTAAAGTAAAAAGCAAGACATGGGAGAAAACGCCCCATGTCTTAGTTTTTTCATGAAAAATGTTTATTTTATTCCAATTTTGTGGTAAAATAGTAAAGTACGATATATTTTAAATGTAAAAAGGAGGATGTATGTTAGAACTTAAAAATATATGTTTCGAAAGAGATAATAAAAAAATCTTAAAAAATATAAATTTAAAACTTGAAAATGACAAGTTTTATGTAATTACAGGACCAAATGGTTCAGGTAAGTCTACTTTGGCAAAAATAATCATGGGCATTAATAAACAAGATAGTGGACAAGTTATTTTAGATGGAAAGGATATAAGCAATTTACCTATTAACGAAAGAGCAAATATTGGAATTGGCTTTGCATTTCAACAACCAGTTAAGTTTAAAGGAATTACAGTATATGATTTAATTAAACTATCAGCTGGTAAAGATATAACCAAAAAAGAGGCTTGCGATATTTTATCTAAAGTTGGTTTATGTGCTAAAGAATATGTAGATAGAGAAATTAATAGTTCACTTTCAGGAGGAGAGCTAAAAAGAATAGAAATTGCAACAGTTGCAGTTCGAAATTCAAAACTAACAATATTTGATGAACCAGAAGCGGGAATAGACTTATGGAGCTTTAATAACTTAATAAAAATCTTTGAAGACATGAGAGAAAAAACAAAAGGCACAACATTAATTATATCTCATCAAGAAAGAATATTAGATATTGCAGATAAAGTAATTTTATTAAACAACGGAGAAATTGAAAAAATTGGAGAATCAAAAGATTTAATGAAAAATATAATACCAAAAACAAATTGCTGCAAGTTAGGAGGAGATGCCTAATGGAAAATGTTGATAAAGAATTATTAAAAGAAATATCTGATATAGATGGAGAAATTAAAGGAGCCTACAATATTAGAAAAAACGGCAAAGGAATAGAAAGAAAAGTAACAGAAAACGTAAATATTGTAACAAAGCAAGATAAGCCAGGAATAGATATATTTGTTAAAGAAAACACAAAATTTGAATTTGTTCATATTCCAGTAATCATAACAGAAAGTGGTTTAAATGATGTAGTATATAACGATTTCTATATTGGAAAAAATGCAAATGTAGTAATAATTGCAGGTTGTGGAATACACAACGACCACCACAAAGACTCTCAACATGATGGAATTCATAGATTTTTCTTAGAAGAAGGTGCAAAAGTAAAATACATTGAAAAACACTATGGAGAAGGTTCAGGAGATGGAAAAAGAATTCTAAACCCAGTAACAGAAGTATACCTAAAAGAAGGTAGCAACATGGAAATGGAGACAGTTCAAATAAAAGGTGTAGACTCTACTATAAGAACTACAAAAGGAGTTTTAGAGAATAATACAAGTTTGGTAATACTAGAAAAAATAATGACACATGGAAATCAAACAGCAAAAACATCTTTTAATGTAGAGCTAAATGGAGAAAACTCAAGCACAAAAGTAACATCAAGGTCTGTTGCAACAGAAAATTCAGTACAACAATTTGAATCACATGTAGAAGGAAATTCAAAATGTTTTGGACATGTAGAGTGTGATGCAATAATAAAGGATAGTGCAAAAGTAATTGCAATTCCATCAATAATTGCAAATAATGTAGAAGCAAACTTAGTGCATGAAGCAACAATAGGCAAAATTGCAGGAGAACAATTAATGAAACTTATGACACTTGGACTAGACGAAAAACAAGCAGAACAAGAAATAATAAATGGATTTTTGAAATAATTTCCTTTTACCTCTTGTTTTTTCATAAAATTTGTGTTAAACTAAATGATAGTGAGTTTTAATAACAGTTTTAGGAGGTGCTATAACAATGGCAAAATGTGATATATGCGACAAATCAGTTAATTATGGAAATAAATTAAGTATAACACGTTCACATATAAGTAAAAGAACATCAAGAACATTTAAACCAAATATTAGAACAGTAAAAGCAATGGTAGATGGACAACCAAAAAAAATCAATGTTTGTACAAAATGTTTACGTTCAGGAAAAGTTACAAAGGCTTAATTACAAAAAATAGAGCAAGTTTTAACTTGCTCTTGTTTTGTATATGTAATTTAAAATTACATTATTCTAAAGAGTTTAGTTCAGAAAATTTTTATTTATCTTTTACACCAAAAATAAGCTTAACAAAACCCCTTAAAAACTTAGGAACTTTTTTTACAACAATAGTCATATTTTTAACACACTCCTTTTAATAATATCAGCAGCAAAGCCAAGAGATACCAAGGCATACAACCACAGCACCTATAAGAAATAACCAACCAGTAAAAGGAAGTAATATCACGAGTAGAATTCCTAAACCTAATCCGATTAAACAAACAGCTAAAGTTTTCTTAAAAATTCTCATAACATTCCTCCCAGATATAATATAATATTAAATTTTATGTAAAATTGTGAAAGAAGGTGTAAATGCTAATAGACCTAATATATCCACCAGTATGTGGCATATGCGATAGAATTTGTAAAAAACATTTATGTAAAGAATGTGAAATAGATTTAAAAAAATACGAAATAAATGAAATAGAAAATGCTAAAGGCGATGAAAGCAAATACTATGATTATCAAGTAAAAACCTTTAAGTACAAGGGAAAAGTTAGAAGTAAAATAATAGATTATAAATTTAATGAGAAGTCTTATATGTGCCATACCTTTCAAAAAATGATAACAAAAAATGAAAAAATATACAGTTTTTTGAAAAAGTATGATATAATATTATACGTTCCTATGTTCAAAAAACAGGAACATAAAAGAGGATATAACCAAACCTATTTAATAGCTAAAGAAATAGGAAAAACTTTAGGAATACCAATAGAGAAAAACAATTTAACAAAAATAAAAGATACAAAAAAGCAAAGTACACTAACCAAAGAAGAAAGAAAAACAAATGTGAAAGATGCATTTGTAATTAGGAAATCGGAAAGAATAGTAAATAAAAAAGTTATACTATTTGATGATATTTTTACAACAGGAAATACAGTAAATGAGTGTAGCAAGGTTATAAAAATGGCAGGAGCAAAAGAGGTTGCAATACTTACCATTGCTGTAGATTAAACAAAGGAGGTAATAATGGAAGACTTAGTTGAAAGCATTTTAGATTATGTAAGATCAGATTATACAGATTATGCCATAATGATAAATGGAGAATGGGGTAGTCGGAAAGACCTATTTTTGGAATAACAAAATAAAGCCAAAAATTGATGGAATGCAATATAACGGAAAAAGGTTTACAAGCATTTACATGTCTTTATATGGTATATCAAACCTTGAGGAAATAAGCAAAAAAATATTCATTGAAACAACACAGTTAATGGATAAAAATGTAAAGAAACACATAGAAACAACAGGAAAATACTCAATTCCCGAATATGCAAAAACAGGTTTGAATATGGCAAACTCATTTGGTGCAAATACAAATGAAAAAATTAATTATGAAAAATTCTTTGCAACAGATGATAAAGTATTGTGCTTCGATGACCTAGAAAGAGCTAATGTAGACGTTATAGATATTCTAGGTTACATTAACAACTTTGTTGAACATGACCACATAAAAACAATAATTATATGTAACGAAAAAGAACTTTCAACAAAACTTAAAAATTCAAACCTTGAAATGAAAACATTTATTGCAACATATCTTTTAGACAAACAAGGGGAATTAGCAAAAGATGATGGCAAACCAATGGTTGAAAGAATAAAAGAAAAACTAATAGGCGAAACATTCGAATACAGACCAGAATTCAACTATATAATAAATGGAATTTTAATGAGGTACGAAAACGACAAAGACCTTATAAGATTTTTAAGAGAAAACACGCCATATATAATAAATACATTTAACAAAAGTGGAACGAGAAACCTTAGAATACTAAAGCATTCATTAAATGACTTTAAAAAAATTTATGAAATGGTAAACAAATATTATCCAAACACAAATTATAGAGTTTTGCAAACAATGCTTATATTTACAATAGCAATTTCATTTGAAATTAAAGCAGGTAAAATTACAAAAGATAAATTTGTGTATATACAAAATAACGAGGAATACAAAGCAACAGTAGTATCTTCAAAAGTATTTATGGATAATAGGCAGTTCTACATTAAAGAATTTGATAATAACTATTACTATAACTTTAAGGCAGAATATAGATTTTTCAAATTTATTGAAATGTATGTTAGAACAAGAATTTTTGATACAAGACGTTTTAAAGAAGATATGGAAGACATTATAAATACAGTAGATACAGAGAAATTACCAGGATATAAACGTTTACTTACAGAAGAATTCTGGAAGATTTCAGATGATCAATTTCCAGGTGTAATTGAAAATGTAATGTCTGATGTTAAGCAAGGAAAGTTAAGTTTAATAGACACAACTAAGTTATTTATATACTTCACGTACTTCGTACAAAGAGGACTAATCAACTATAGTATGTCTACAATAAAAACATTATTTTTCAATGGTATGAACCTAGCATCTTTAAACTCTGTGTATGTAGAAAACGCAGAACAAGAACTAAATAGCTTGGCTTTGGGCGAAAAGAACTTAGACATAGATGATATTTTAGCACATTTTTATGTTTTAAATAATACATTAAAAGATAAAATGTATACAGAAAAAGCAAATGAAGTATTTAAATATATACCAATGAAAATGGAAATATTCTATGAAAAATTTGATGAAGAATGCATGGAAATACCAATATTAAAATACTATGATCCACATCAACTATTCCAAAGAATATCTTGTGCAAGTAATGAAGATATAATGGGAATAAAAGAAAAACTGCTAGAAAGAGCAAGAAAACACAAAGGTAAATTACAACCAGAATTGAAAAACATAAAGAAGCTAAGAGAAATAGTAGAGCAATATCTAAAAGGCAAAGAAATAACAATTAAAACAGTAATGCTTGTGGAATTACAAAAGGATTTAGATACAATTATAGAAATAATGGGAAATGAAGAACATTAAAAGCTTAGATTGGAAAGGAAGATTAAAAATGGAAGAATTAAAACTAAAATACTATTTTGAACATATGGATGAATTCAGTGAAAAGGAAATTTTTGAAGACTGCGAATATGTGTGGGAACCACTAAACAAAACAAAAGAATACTTAAACAAAAAAATAGTAGAACCAAATATTAAAGAAAATAAAGCCGAGGTTGGAGAATTTGTTTCAATCTCAGGTAATTACTCAATTGGAGAAGGTACAAAAATTGGTGCAAATGTTACAATAATAGGACCAGTAATAATAGGCAAAAATGTTGAAATACAAGCAGGAGCTTTAATTAGACCGAACACAATTATTGGAGATAATTGCGTAGTTGGGCATGGCTCAGAAATTAAACATGCAATATTACAAAATAAATCAAAAGTAGCAAGCTTAGATTTTGTTGGGGATAGCATACTTGGAAAATCAACAAGAATTGGAAGTGGATGCATACTTGCAAATAGAAGATTTGACCAAAAAAATATAGAAATAAAGATTGATGGAAAAAAATATGATACAGGAACAGATTTCTTTGGTGCAATCGTTGGAGATAGTTCTAGATTTGGAGCAAATTCAACAAGTTTACCAGGAACATGTGTTGGACCATATACATGGATTTTACCAATGGTGCAAGTAAGAAATTTTGTACCAGCAGAAAAAAGAATTTTCCCAAAAGCAGAATATTGGGTTCAAGATAACCCAAGAACAGAACTAAAATAATTAGGAGTTTTTATGAAGAAAAAATGGCAATATTATGAACAAGATAAAGACATTGTAAACAAAATAGCAGAAGAACATGGTATATCTACACTTCTTGCCAAAATTTTAGTAAATAGAGGAATTGTAGATAGCAAGCAAATAAAAGTATTCTTAGAGCCACAACGACATGACTTCCATAACCCTTTTGACATGTTAGACATGGAAATGGCAGTAAATAGAATTATAGAAGCAATAAACAATAAAGAAAAAACTATAATATATGGAGATTATGATGTTGATGGAATAACAAGTATCACAGTTCTAAAAAAGTTCTTAAATGAAAGAGGGCTAGACGTAGATTACTACATACCAAACAGATTAGAAGAAGGTTATGGCTTAAATAAAGAAGCAATTGAAGAAATTGCAAAAAAAGGCTATAAACTTATGATAACTGTAGATTGTGGAATATCAGGAGTAGAAGAAGTTGAACTTGCAAACAGCTTAGGAATAGAAACAATAATAACAGACCACCATGAACAACTAGATGTATTACCAAATGCTTATGCAATTATAAACCCAAAACGTAGAGATAACACATATCCATTTAGAGGGCTAGCTGGTGTAGGTGTTGTGTTTAAAGTAATACAAGCAATATCAATGAAACTTAACCTTGATGAAAAGGAATATTTGAAATACCTAGACATAGTATGTATAGGAACAATTTCAGATATAGTTCCACTAGTTGATGAAAATAGAGTAATTGCAAAACTAGGCTTAATGCTTGTAAAATGCACAAAAAATGTTGGGCTAAAAGAATTAATAGAAGAATCTGGATACAAAACAATAGATTCTGGAATGGTTTCATTTGGAATTGCACCAAGAATTAATGCATGTGGAAGAATGGGAAAACAAGAGGAAGCATTAGAATTATTCTTAACAGATAACCCAGAGAAAGCAAAAACAATAACTAAAAGATTAAACGAATACAATATACAAAGGCAAGAAACGGAAAAGCAAATTTTTGAGCAGGCAATTTCAGAACTTGAAAAAGAAAACTTAGAAGAAAAGAGTAGTATAGTACTTGCTGGAGAAAACTGGCATCATGGAGTAATTGGAATTGTTGCTTCAAGAATTACAGAAAAGTTTTTCAAACCAACAATACTAATATGCATTGAAGATGATATAGGAAAAGGCTCAGGCAGAAGTGTTCCAGGGTTTGACTTACATGAAGCTTTAGCTCAAAGTTCAAAATATTTAGAAAAATATGGTGGACATGAGATGGCTGTTGGTTTATCTTTAAAAAAAGAAAATATACAAGAATTTAAAAATCACTTTGAAGAATATGCAAAATCAAAAGGCGTTAAGGATATAGTTCCAATTATTAATGTAGACTCAGAAATAACCAAAAAAGATATAAATAAAGCCACAGTGGAACAAATAAAACTATTAGAACCTTTTGGTGAGCAAAACAAACAACCATTATTGATATATAAAAATTTGAAAATAGCATCAATAAGGGCATTATCAGAAGGTAAACACTTAAAACTAATGCTAAAAGATGAAAATGAAATAATAAATGCAATAGGTTTCAACCTAGGAGAACTTTCAGAAGAATACTTAATAGGAGATAAAGTTGATGTGGTTGGAACACTAGAAATAAACGCATATAATGGACAAGAACAAATACAAATAAACTTAAAAGATATAATGAAATCAATTTAGAACAAATAGAAAGGATAAGTAGCATGGAAAGCACAAACAAAACAATTGGTGATGTAATAAAAAGAATGAAAATGAATAAGAGAAAATTTAATAATGCTTTAATATTAAAGGCGTATAATTTCGCAGAAGAACATCACCGTGGGCAAAAAAGAATGTCTGGAGAAGACTACATAATACATCCTGTGGCAGTTGCCTATATTCTAGCAGACCTACAAATGGATGATGCAACAATTTGTGCAGCACTATTACATGATGTTGTTGAAGATACAGATGTAACAAGTGAAGACATAACAAAAATCTTTGGCGAAGAAATATCTGAAATGGTTGCAGGTGTTACAAAACTTGGAAAAATAAAATATGTAACAATAGAAGAACAACAAGTAGAAAATTACAGAAAAATGTTCCTAGCAATGGGAAAAGATATAAGAGTAATACTTATAAAACTAGCAGATAGACTTCACAACATGAGAACACTTTCAAGTTTAAAAAGAGATAGACAAATAGCTAATGCCAAAGAAACAATGGAGCTATATGCACCACTTGCAAATAGGCTTGGTATATATTCTTTAAAATGGGAACTAGAAGACTTAGCTTTTAGATATTTATACCCAGAAGAATATAGAGAACTTGTATTAAGCATTGAAAAGAAAAGAGAAGAAAGACTAGAATTTATAGACAAAATAAGAGATGAAATTCAAGCAGCTCTAAAGAAAGAAAAAATTATTGCAGAAGTTACAGGCAGGGCAAAACACTTATATAGTATTTATAGAAAAATGCAAAGAGACAACATAACAATAGACCAAGTGTATGACTTATTTGCACTAAGAATAATAGTAAACTCAGTAAAAGACTGTTATGCAGCATTAGGAGTTGTGCACGATTTATACACACCAATGCCAGGAAGATTTAAAGATTATATAGCAGTACCAAAACCAAACATGTACCAATCAATACATAATACTCTAATTGGTCCAAAAGGAACACCTTTTGAAATACAAGTTCGTACATGGGATATGCATAGGGTAGCAGAATATGGTATCGCAGCCCATTGGGCATATAAAGAGGCAAATAAATTTAAAAAATCAAATGTAGTAGTTGAAGAAGATAAACTTGCTTGGCTTAGAGAAACACTAGAATGGCAAAAGGATATGCAAGATCCAACAGAATTCTTAAGAACTTTAAAAACAGAACTATTTGAAGATGAAGTTTATGTATTTACACCAAAGGGAGAAATAAAAACACTTCCAAGAAATTCAACACCTATAGATTTTGCATATAGTATACATGCAGAAGTAGGACATAAAATGATAGGGTGCAAAATCAACAGTAAAATGATGCCAATAATTACAAAATTAAAAAGTGGTGACATAGTAGAAATTCTAACATCAGAAACAGCAAAAGGACCAAGTAGAGATTGGCTTAAAATTGTAAAAAGCTCAAGTGCTAAAACTAAGATACAACAATGGTTTAAGAAAACAGAAAGAGAAGATAACATAGAAAAAGGAAAAGACATATTAGACAAAGAAATAAAGAAAATTGGTATGTCACATAGCGACTTATTTAAACCAGAATGGATACAAGTAGTACTAAACAGATACAATTACAACACAGTAGAAGATATGTATGCAAGTATTGGCTTTGGTGGAATATCACCAAATAAAATAATAACAAGATTACTAGAAGAATACAAAAAAGAACATGAAGAAGATGTTATTGAAGAAAAAATACAAGAACTTGTAACAGAAAAACCAAGAAAAACAAAATCACCAAAATCTGGTGTAATTGTAAAAGGAGTAGACAACTGCTTAGTAAAATTCTCTAAATGCTGTAATCCAGTACCAGGAGACGACATTATAGGATACATAACAAAAGGTAGAGGTGTTTCAATACATAGAAAGGATTGCCCAAACTTAAAAGATTTATTATCAGAGGAGGAGAGAATTATAGAAGTAGAATGGTTTGACCAAACAGAAAAGGCCGAATATAATGTAGATATACAAATACTTGCAAATGATAGAACAGGTTTACTTTCAGATGTTGTAAGGGAAATTACAAATCAAAAAATAAACATAATGGGAGTAAACACAAGAACAAGTAAAGATAGAATTGCAACAATAGATGCAACACTTGAGGTTCAAGACATTGGACAATTAAATCAAGTACTAAAACAAATAAGAAAAGTAGATAGCGTATATGACGTAACACGTAAAAATTAAAAAGGGGAGATATTTATGGCAAAAACATTAGCAAAAACATTACCAGGTTTTATGGAACTATTACCAAAAGACCAAATACTATTTAACCAAATGAAAGAAGCAATACAAAAAACATATGAAAAATTTGGTTTTCTACCACTAGATACACCAGTAATAGAAAGCACAGAAGTTCTTCTTGCAAAAGCAGGTGGAGAAACAGAAAAACAACTATATTCATTTAAAAAGGGAGACAGCGAACTAACATTAAGGTTTGACTTAACAGTGCCACTTGCAAAATATGTTGCACTATACTCAAACGAACTAAGCTTTCCTTTTAGAAGATATCAAATAGGAAAAGTATATAGAGGAGAACGTGCACAAAAAGGTAGATACAGAGAATTTTATCAATGCGATATAGATGTTATAGGAGATGGAGAAGTAAACATTATAAATGATGCAGAAATTCCAAGCATAATGTATGAAGTATTTAAAAACTTAGGGTTAGATAACTTTACTATAAGAATGAATAACAGAAAAATTCTAAACGGATTATTTGAAGATGTAAATGCAAAAGAAATATCTGTTGATGTAATGAGAATAATAGACAAAATAGAAAAAATAGGAGAAGAAAAAGTAAGAGCAGAACTTAGAGAACTTCAAATGCCAGAACAGAGTATTGAAAAGATAATGCAGTTTATTGGAATTCAAGGAACAACAGATGAAAAATTACAAAAACTAGAAAATTTAAACATTGAAAATGATACATATAAAGAAGGCTTATATGAATTAAAAGAGGTTATTAAATATATTAGATTATTCAATGTTCCAGAAGAATATTTTACAGTAGATGTAAGTATAGCAAGAGGCTTAGACTATTATACAGGAACAGTTTATGAAACATTTTTAAATGATTATAAATCAATAGGAAGTATATGCTCAGGAGGAAGATACAGCAATTTAAGTGAATACTATACAGATAAGAAAATGCCAGGTGTAGGAATGTCTATAGGTCTTACAAGATTATTCTATGTTTTAAATGAAATAGGACTAATAAAAACAGAGAAAAAATCTATATCAGATGTATTAATCCTATCAATGGTAGACGACCTAAAGCCAGCAATAGAAACTGCAAATAAACTAAGAGGAGCTAGGGTAAATTGCGAAATATATTTTGATAATAAGAAAATAAAAACTAAATTCAAATATGCAGATAGATTACAAATACCATATGTAATTGTAATTGGAGAAGATGAAATTAAAGCAGAAGAAGTTACTCTAAAGAATATGCAAACAGGTAAGCAAGAAAGAATGAAACTAGAAAAAGTAATAGAAAAACTTTGTAAATAAGGAAAGGAAGAGAAAAAATGGAAAGAAAAAGAGGATTTGAAATAGCAAAAGGATTTGAAAAGTGGAATATTAATTTACCAGTAAGAAAAACAAAATGTTCAGCAGGATACGATATAGAAGCTGCTGAAGATACAGTTATACCAAGCTTTAAAAAAGGTATGAAACCAACACTTGTAAAAACAGGCTTAAAAGCATACATGGGAGAAGATGAAGTATTAATACTTGCAAATAGAAGCTCAAACCCAGGCAAAAAAGGACTAATCCTTTCAAATAGTATTGGAGTAATAGATAGTGACTACTATGAAAATCCAGATAATGATGGGCATATAATGTTTGCATTTTATAATATTAAAGATGAAGATATAGAAATAAAAAAAGGAGACGCAATAGGACAAGCAATATTCCAAAAATTTCTAGTAACAGATGATGACATTGCAACAGGCGAAAGAAAAGGTGGCTTTGGTTCAACAAGTAAATAAATTTTATGAAACATATTGAAAATATTATAAATATGTAATAAAATTTATTCAAATGTAAAAGGAGTGAAAAACATATGAAAAAAGAACGTGGTGCAATAACTTTAATAACACTTGTTACAATATTATTTATGCTTGCTTTTCTAGTAAGTACATTTACAATAATTATGAATAGAAGACAATCACAAGCAGAAATAAAAAGAGAAACCAAAGAAATATATGAAAGTGATGTTGAGAATGCTGAGCAAGTATATAAAAGTTATTTTGCAGGAGAAAACGAAATAATACCAATTTTAAATACAGACAATTTATTAAAAGTATGCAAAATTATACAAGAAGATACAGATGGATATATATTTGCAAAAGACAAAATATATAAATGCACTGCAAGTTCAAACTATAAACTTGAAGCAAATTTAGTTTTAAATGATGCAGACTATATAGATAAATATCCAGAATTATTTGGAGAAAAAAGTTGGATAGAGACAACAGAAACTGAAGTAACAAAAACTTTAACAAATCAAGTAACAAACTTTGGAACAGTAGGTTCTAGTACATATGAAGCACCAGCAACAGGAACATATACACTTCAAGTATGGGGAGCACAAGGCGGTTCATATAGTACAACATATTATGGCGGAAAAGGTGGATATTCAGTAGGAACAATAAGTTTGTCTCAAGAAGATAAACTATATGTAAATGTAGGAGGACAAGGAACTTCTGTAACATCTGCCAAAATTGGTGGAACAGGTGGAAGCAATGGAGGCCGGAAGAGGCGGAAATGGTTCAGACTCATCAAAGGGTATAGCAGGATCTGGTGGAGGAGGAGCGACTGATATAAGAATTCGGAGGCACTGCTTTAGGCTATAGAGTAATTGTTGCTGGTGGAGGCGGCGGCGCAGGAGGACCTGGTTGTAATGGGGGTTCTTCGCTTTCTGCAAATACGTCAGCAGTTGGTGGCTTAGGTGGAGGAACTAGTGGTGGCACTGGAAAAAATTCAGGACAA
>ENA-OOZD01000464-OOZD01000464.1-human-gut-metagenome-genome-assembly--contig:-NODE-464-length-20206-cov-1.910476_pt1 | contig 20206 bp, 13 predicted proteins | sample MGYA00241186_ERZ501395 | MGnify/ENA primary metagenome ERZ501395 (study PRJEB25962, sample SAMEA2042730) | human gut metagenome | biome: human gut; feature: human-associated habitat; material: faeces... | reverse complement strand
AGGCTCTCCATGCCATCGCCCGCAAGACCATTGAACGCAAGACCGGCGCCCGCGGCCTGCGCAGCGTGATGGAGAACATCCTCATGCCCATCATGTACGATGTGCCGAACGACCCCACCATCATCCGCGTCACCATCGACGAGGACACCGTGGAGGGCGGCGAAGCGCACATGGAGTACGGTGCGGTGCGCAAGCGCTATAAGAGTCAGACTTCCCTGAGCTGAGCGTCAGCGCACAGCAGGGAAGAGCAGCCTCGCTGAAAGCTTTTTGCTTTTTGGCGGGGCTTTTTTGTGCCATCTGACTTGTTTCCGAGACCAAATTGTAGTAAACTATAAAAGTCTGGAATTGCAAGGGGAATACCGGGACGGTCCACTGGCATGGGACTGCTCTGCGGATGGCAGCGCCGGACATTTTGTGGGAAACAGAAAGTACGATAAAGGAGTGTGTGTTATGGCAAATTATTTTGAGATGACCCGCGACGAACTGACTGCTGAGAAGGCAGCTCTGGAAGAAAAGTACAAGAAATTTCAGGCAATGGGCCTGAAGCTGAATATGGCCCGCGGCAAGCCCGGCCCTCACCAGATGGACCTGGCAATGGGTCTGCTGCAGATGACCGATTACACCACCGACGCCGGCACCGATGCCCGCAACTACGGCGACCTTGAGGGTCTGCACGAGGCCCGTGAGCTGTTCGGCGACGTGATGGGTGTCAAGCCTGAGGAAGTCTTTGTGGGCGGCAACTCCAGCCTGCAGCTGATGTATAACCTCGTCAATATCGGCTATGTGTTCGGTTTCCCGGAGTCTCCCTGCCCCTGGTCTCAGGTGGAGAAGCGCAAGTTCCTCTGCCCGGTACCCGGCTATGACCGCCACTTCGCCATCACCGAGGAGTTCGGTTTTGAGCTCATCAGCGTTCCCATGACTCCGACCGGCCCTGATATGGACGTTGTTGAGAAGCTGGTAGCTGAGGATGATACCATCAAGGGCATCTGGTGTGTGCCTCAGTATTCCAACCCCGACGGCTACACCTACAGCGACGAGACCATCGACCGCTTCGCCAAGATGAAGACTGCTGCTCCCGACTTCAAAATTTTCTGGGATGAGGCTTACATCGTCCACCACCTGACGGACGAGATCATCGAGACTCCTGTCCTGCTGAACGAGTGCAAGAAGTACGGCACTGAGGACCGCGTCTTCATGTTCACCTCTACCAGCAAGATCACCTTCCCGGGCGCAGGCGTCTCTGCACTGGCCTGCAGCGAAGCCATGATGAAGTACATCTGCAAGCGCTTCTCGGTCATGATCATCAGCTATGATAAGATGAACCAGCTGCGCCATGTCCGCTTCCTCAAGAACAAGGAAGGCGTTCTGGCCCACATGGCAAAGCACCGCCGCCGTCTGGTACCCTGCTTTGATGCCGTCAAGACGGCCTTTTCCGAGGAGCTGACCCCCTGCGGCGACATCGCCCACTGGACGAACCCCAAGGGCGGCTACTTCATCAGCCTCTACGTCATGCCCGGCTGCGCCAAGCGTGTGGCCCAGCTGTGCAAGGACTGCGGCCTGACCCTCACCGGCGCAGGTTCCGCTTACCCCTATCACAAGGACCCGGACGATGCCCATCTGCGCATCGCGCCCACTTATCCCAGCCTGGACGAAGTGGAGACTGCGTCCGACCTGCTCTGTGTCTGCGTCCGTCTGGCCGCAGTCGAGAAGCTGCTGGCTGAGAAAGCCTGATTCATCGCACAAGATCCCCGCTGTGCTGCCGCTCTGACGGCGCAGCGGGGATTTGGAAGTTGTTTTCATAGCCAGAGTGCGCCAAAAGGCAGTTCAGGCGGTGTGCAATGGTTATGAAAACAGCTTCTTATTATATTTGGAGGTTTCCCGATTCATATGAAAACTAAAGGCAAAGCATGGCAACTTGTCCTCACTGTGCTTTTGATCGCGGCGTTTGTCTATACGGCATTCTTTGGCGTCGCAGTCAAGTACGGTGATGTGACCAAGACCTACATCAAGGGAGCGCAGGATATCCGCTTTGGCGTGGATATCAAGGGCGGTGTCAACGTAACATTTAACCATGATACAACTGATGGTTTAGCTACTATGTTAGTTAAAGGTCAAACAGCTTCTTGGAGTGGTGATGGTGTAATTCTCCGTATTAAGAATAATACAGGAGAATCATTCGTCGACTTTAGAATTAACGAAACAGATAGCGATAGAGCTAAAATCAAAGTTAATGGTGAATTTACTCTCTACGATTTAGAAGGTAATGAAACTGTTAGAAGTAGTGGTAGAGAATATAACAGCTATATTTATTTACCAGCTAACTTCGATGGCTATATTTATATTCCATATTCAATCTTAGAATATGAAAATGGTGGTGGTGATGGAAAATTAACATTTGCTTCTGTTTGGGGTATTTATCTTGGAACAAGTAAACAATATGATTCCTATCAAAACTACACATTAGGTTCTGTTATTATTAAAAATGGTGATACATACACAACAATATTAGATCCAGAAAAGCTTACAGATAGCAACTATAGCCAAAACTATGGTAAAGATATTAATGCTGATTACATTAATATTTCTAGATACACAGAAGCTTAGAAATATTAAGGTGTTAGGAAGTTTTTCTTAACACCTTTTTAATTGCTTTAGTTCTTTCATTTACTTTATAAAGCTATATTTGTTAATATATATAAGCTAGGAAATTAGCTTAAAATTAAATTAAACATTTAATTTGAAATAAGGAAAATAAATATGAAAAAAGTTTGGAACAATTTAGTAAATTTCTTTAAAAGCGCTGACAAGAATAATTTATATTCTTTAAATGGCTGTGTTCCACCACAAAGAGCTGTTTTGTTTGGAATCCAACATATTTTAGCTATGTTTATTGCTAATTTGGCTCCAATTCTTTTTGTTTTAGGAACTATTGGAGTTGAAAGTGAAATCAAAGCTAGCGTTATTCAAAATGCAATATTTATTGCTGGCATTGGAACTATTTTTCAATTGTACCCAGTGTGGAAATTTGGCGGTAAACTTCCTATTGTAGTTGGTGTTTCATTTACATTTGCCACTATGCTTAGCTATGTTGGATTGCAATATGGTTATGGAGCTATGCTCGGTGGAGTAATTGTTGGTGGAATATTTATTTCTATAATGGGTTTATTTGCTAAATATTGGATTAAGTTTATTAAGCCGATTGTTTCAAGCATTGTTATTCTAGCTATTGGATTATCTTTGTTATCAGTTGGTGGTGATTACTTTGCAGGTGGTGCTAGTAACACAACAGGTGTACTTAGTTATCTTTCATGGCAATCGTTACTTGTTGGATTATTGACATTAGTAGCTTGTTTGCTATTTCAAATGTTTGTTAAAGGAACCTGGAAAAATTTATCAACATTATTTGGAATTTGTGTCGGTTATCTTATAAGTTTGTGTTTTGGCGGTGTTGACTTTTCTTCTTTTGAAGGAGTTAAAGCTATTGCATTACCGAGATTTGCTATGACGACAATTGAATTTAGATGGGAAGCTATTTTACCAACATGTTTGATATATCTTGTTGCAACGACAGAGTGTGTTGGAGATGTATCGGCTTTATGTAATGGGGGATTATCTAGAGATCCTACTACTAAAGAAATATCTGGAGCATTAGCTTGCGATGGATTGATTAGCGCTGTTTCTGGTTGCTTTGGTTGTATGCCTCTTACGACTTTCTGTCAAAATGTTGGTATAGTAAGCTCGACAAAAATCGTTAATAGATTTGCAATATTATTTGGAGCAATAATAATGATATTAGCTGGATTATTCCCAGGAATCAGTGCTGCAATTTTAACAATTCCTTATCCAGTATTGGGTGGAGCTTTGGTAATGTTATTTGCTTCTATTGTTGTTACTGGTTTTGAAATGGTGGCTAAGTGTGGATTTACACCTAAAAATATATTGATATTAACTTTATCCATCGGAGTTGGTTATGGCTTTAGCTTAGTGCCAAATTTCTATTCTGCACTTGGAGAAGTTCCAAGTATTATATTATCTAACCCAGTTGCTATGATGTTTATAATTTCTTTCATTTTAAGCTTCTGTATTCCAGAAAATTATGGGTTAAAAAAGAGCTTAGAAAACAAAGAAAATAATTCTGATAAAATTTGTTCCGAAAAAAATAACGATTAACTTTTAACACCATTTTACTACTTACGTAATTTGGTGTTTTTTATTTAATTATAAAGCCGTGTCTTCTTGAAATTGAAATAGTTGATATCCTATAATAATAAAGACTTTGAAAGTCGAATTATTAGGAGGAAGATACTCTTGAAACTATTTGATAAAATCCCTGAGAATTTCTTCTCTCTCTTATCACGCAAATATAAGTCAGTGTACGCTTTTTCACTATTGACTTTATACGATACATTAAAGCTGTATAAGACCAAAATAAAAAAATCAGACTATCTAATGCTTCTTCGTTCACGTGGAGCAGATTTGATGTCTCTTTTTGATATAGCTTTGGATAGACAAGATGATAAAGATGATGAAGATGAAGATCAAGCAACAATAGCTACGGATTCTTCAGATGACTCAACAATTGCCAAGAAAACAAATTACATTTGCAACAAGCTTGTTAAAACTGGTTGGATGGAAATTGAAAGAGATCCAAAGACAAATATAGATTATATATTTTTACCAAGTTATTCTATACGCTTTTTGGAATTGATTTCCGAACTTACAAGCGACGTTTCTATTTACTTGCCATTAGTTCACCAAACATATAGCGAATTAAAACTTGAAGATGAAAAAGAAGATGACTTTATGTATAGATCATTAGCTAACGCTCGAAAAAATGCTGATGAGTTAGAGTTATCTGTAACTCTACTTCACCATTCAATTTGTGTATTTGGACATAAACTAACATCACTTTTGTCTCCAAATGATGTTTTACATCAACACTTTGATAATTATAGAACAGAAATTAGCGATAAGATTTATCACCCAATGAAAACATATGACTCTTTGGGTTTATACGCTATGCCTACAATAACTATTTTGAAGAAGTGGTTGCACGATGAAAGAATAGTAGGAAAAATTGCTAATCAAGCCCGTTCAGATACCGATAACGTTTCGCTTTCTAATAACGAATTAACAAATTTAGTTATTCAGATGTTACAAGAAACTATCGATATATTTTCAAAGCTCAACAAAGCTTTTGATGAAATCGATAAAGCAAATGCTGATTATACAGAAGCTGTTCAAAGAAAAGTTAACTATTTGTCAAGTTCAGATAAGTCTATTAAAGGTAAACTTGATGCAATCATTTTAGCAATAGCTAAAGATTTGACTTCAGTCGAAGATTACGATCAATCAGAGATGCTTAATAAGGCTAGTGAAACAATTAACTTTTATAGACAAGGTGTTATTGATGGCGATTCTTTAACAATGCCATTTAAGAGATCTGAAAAAGAAGAAGGCGAATTATTGCCGATTGAAGATCCACTTATGGATGACAACACATTGCTAAACGATTTTCTTGATAGTGAAGTTAATCAATTCGGCGTTGAAGCTGTCGAAGACTTTATGATCAAAGCTTTTGGTAAAAAGAAAAAAATTGATATATCTGAAATCGAGTTGAATGAGATGGATGATGTAATTTTGCTTATTTTAGGAATTGTTAGAGCTGAGTTTGGCGATTCGTTCTTCAGTATAGATAAATATTCTGATGAGTCTATAAGAGTAGGACGTTTCTTAGTTCCAAAGTATCGCTTTACAAAGAAAGGATAATGATCTATGTTCCAAGAAGATTATGAAAAATTAACTAGAGGTGAACAAAGACAGTTTGAAGATGCTGTTAACGATTTGCTTTATACTTGCTTCATAGTTAGAAAAAGCTTTGATAGAGCAACTAACGTTTCAAAAATTTCACCGACATATTTATTTATTGAAAGACATTACAATTTGATAAATGACTTTGTTGGATTTATCGGATTAGACTTAGTTAAAGATGACCAAAATGGCGTTATATATTTAAATAGTGAAGAAGGAAGAAACAGAATAAGAATAGACAGTGTTACTACACTTCTCGTATATGCTCTACGTTCTTATTATGAAGAAAAAGTTAGCGATAATCCATCGCTTACTGAAACATATATGGACTCTACAACATTAAAAATGATTTTAAGAGATAAAGGCTTAATGAAAGTTAACAAACGTTTATCAACTAACGCTCTTGCTTCAGGTTTAAAGACTTTAGCAAGTTATAACATTATTGCTAGAGCTCAACATTCTTTCTATGATTCTTCATATAGTTTTTATATTTTACCATCGATAAGATATGTTATTTCAAATAGTAAGATGAACGCTTTATATGATGAGGTAACAAAAATTGCTGAAGATAGTGAAAGCGTTGCTTCTGAATTTGGTATTTAAGGAGTGCTATTATGAAAAAACTTACAAAATTACGTTTGATTAACTGGCACTTGTTTTCTAATGAAACTACAAATATTGATGATATTACATTCTTAACTGGTGCAAATGGTACTGGTAAATCGACTATCATAGATGCAATTCAAACAGTTTTACTTGGCGATACTAGTGGTAGAAACTTTAACAAAGCAGCTAACGATCGTACCGGTCGTACTTTAAGAGGATATTTAAGAGGTGAAACAGGCGAAACTGATAAGGGCGAAGTTATGTGTTTACGTCCAGGTCGTTTTACATCTTATATAGCTTTGGAATTTTACGATGACTTAGAAGAGGCTTATTTTACTTTAGGTATTGTCTTTGATTCGTTTGAAGATGAAAGCGAAGAACATCACTTCTTCTATTTGAAGCATGGATTCCCAGAAAATAACTTTACAAATTCAGGTTTGATTGATTCAGTTGTAAGACCATTAACATATAAAGAATTTTTAAACTATTGCCGTCAATCTTTAAATGACAACGATTATATGTTCTTTGATTCTAATGTCGCTTATCAACAATTCTTAAAAGTTAAATTAGGAAATTTACCAGATAAATACTTCACGCTTTTCAAGAAAGCAGTTGGCTTCTCACCAATCACAAATATATCCAACTTTATTACAGAGTTCGTATGTGATGTTGACTATAAAATTGATATTGAGCCAATGAAGAAAAACATTGAACAATATAAGATTTTGGAATTAGAAGCTAAGAAGTTAAAAGTTAAACTTGATTCTTTACAGGCTATTAAAGATGCTTACAACGCATTCCAAAAAGGAAAGAGCGATTTGAAGCTTAGCGAATATCTTTCTGATAGAGCTGATTATGAAACTGTTAAGTATCAACTTAGTGAATACAATAAAAAATTAACATCTTATCAAAATAGATTAAGTGAAATTGCTGCTAATTTGGATGATTATCAACAAAATATAGAAGATTTTAAAGCACAAAAAGAATCTTTGTTAGCTTTAAAAGTTGGTTCTGCTGGCTATGCAGCTATGTCGACACTATCTAATCAAAAAGAGAAGGTTATGAGCCGTATTTCAGCTATTAACTTAACATATGGTTCTTTAGTTACTTCTTTAAAACAATATTGTGGAAGCTTTGGAAAAGGTGCTGAACAATTCTTTAATAAATTCAAAAATTTAGATCTTGAATTTATGGATGATGAAAATAGAAGAGATCTCGAAGATTTCTTAGAAGATTCAGCAGATTTATTTGCAAGCAGTAGAGAAATTGAAAATGCTATTGCAATTAATAAGCTTGAGCCAGAAATGGTTAGAAATTTCCAAGCTGAAATGAATGAATATAAGCAAAAAGCATTATCGTTAAAGAGAACTTTTGATTCTGAGTTATATGATTTACAAAATGAACTAGATAATTTGAATAGACAAATTTATGAAATGAAATCTGGTCGTAAACCATTTAACACAACATATTTAGAAGTAAAGAATTCATTAGAAGCAGCTTTGAAGGAAAGACATCCTAACGCTAAAGTTGATATTTATTGTGATTTGGTAGATATCACTGATAAACGTTGGACAAAATCTATTGAAGCAGCTATATTTGGTCAAAAATTTAACTTCTTTGTCGATGAATTATTCTATGAAGAAGCTAGTAAACTATTAAGTGAAATTGCAAGAAAATACAATTTCTATAATGTTTCTGTTATCGATAGTGAAAAGCTTATTGAAAGAAATTTTGAACCAAAACCAGGCTCAGTTGCTGAAGTTATTAAAACTTCACACGACGGAGCAAGGGCTTATACAAACTATTTATTAGGTGGTATTAAGCGTTGTGAAACATTTGCTGAAGCTCGTGAAAGTGGTTCAGGTTTACTACCAAACTGTACAGGATATAGAGGCTTTGGTTCATGGTATTTAAACCAAAAGAACGCTCAAGTATCTTTCATTGGTACAAGAGTTGATGAAAACGCCATGTTTAATAAGCGTGAAGAGTATAACGAAATAAATAAATATTTTGAAATTTATGCTTCACTTATTAATTCTTTATTAGAATTATCAAGCTTGGATACAATGTCTAATAACGAATGTAATACATATGTCAGTGATCTTATTGAAAGAAATGAGATTGAAGCTTTGGAAAATAACGCTTCAAGACTCGATGAACAAATGAAAGAAGGCTCACTTGGCGAAGTTAAAGAAATCGATGATAAGATTTCTAGACTAGACATGGATATTAAAGATCTTGAAAAAGAAAGAGAAGAAATGTTTGTTGAACGTGGTAGCATATCTTCTGAGTTAGATAGATTGACAAAGATCACTATTCCTGCAACTGAAAACTCTTTGAAAATTCTTGCACAAAAGTTAGCTTCATACGATCCAACATTTGTCAATGAAGTCTGCGTTCCTTTCTTTGAAAACGCAATGAAAAAGATTCCATCTCTTGATAATATCAAGCGTGAAGCTAATAGTAGCTTTATTAAAATGCAATCTCGTCTTAAGAACTTAAAAGATAAGTTGTTCAATGTTAGAAGCATTTATACAGCTACATACAAGTTATCATATGATGTCACACAAGAAGACAACAATGCAGAATTTGATAGAGACTATGATTCTTTAAGTCAAGTTGAACTTCCAAGTTATGAACAAAAAATTAACGAAGCACACCAAAAAGCAATTAAAGAATTTAAAGATGACTTCATCTATAAACTTAGAACGTCAATTGAAACTGTTAAAGGCCAAATCGATGAACTTAACGTTGCTTTAAAGGATGTAAGATTCGGCCGCGACTCATATAGATTCTCAGTTCAACCAAATAGAGATTATATAGAATATTACTATATGATAACTGATGACTTGTTATTAAATGTCGGTGATGCTGAAGATCAATTCTTAGTCAAATACAAAGATATTATGAACAATCTCTTTAATTTGATTTCTGATTCTACAAGCGATAAAAACGCTGATGAAAGATCTCAAATTCTTGAAAATGTTGCTAAGTTTACAGACTATAGAACATATCTCGTCTTTGACTTATTAGTTAAACGTGGAAATGTTGAAACAGAATCTTCACTTGCTAGAACGTTCAAAAGACAATCAGGTGGTGAAACACAAACACCTTTCTACATTTCAATTTTAGCTTCTTTTGCACAACTATATAGAGTTACACAAAAAGATAACACTTCAAGATTAGTTATCTTTGATGAAGCTTTCTCTAAAATGGATGGTACAAGAATTAAAGAAGCTGTCGGTTTGTTAAGATCGTTTGGACTTCAAGCAATTCTTTCAACTCCATCAGAAAAGTTAAGAGACTTAGCAAAAGATGTTGACTTAGTCTTAGTTGCTGTCCACGACGTTAAAAAGAATAGATCTTATCTTGATAAATACAAAGAAATAGAAAAAAGATAAAAAATAAAAGAACTATTACTCCATTAGTAACATTTAGTTTCTTAATGGAAAATAGTTCTTTTTATTAGTTTGCGTTAGAGTAAATCTTTAAAATTTCATCTAATTCTTTATAAATATAGTTAAAACTTGCATCGGAAGGAGCACGATAATCTCCTCTAGGCGATAGAGAAATAGGTGTAACTTTTGGACCATCTGGTACTGCTTGACGCTTAAATTGTTGTGTCATAAAGCGTCTAATAAATATTTTTAACCATTTGATTATCGTTGTTGGCAAATACTTATTTTTAAACGTTTCAAAAGCGAGAAGAGCAATCTTTTTGAATGAGTAATCGTTACACATAAAGTGATATAAGAAAAAGTCGTGTAGTTCATAAGGTCCGACGATATCTTCTGTATTTTGTGCTCCGTTTTCAACAGGCAGTAATTCTGGAGAGATTGGAGTGTCAAGAATATCTTCTAAAACATCTTGGACATCTTTGTGTGTTTCTCCGTATCTTTTGACTATAGCTTTAACTAATGTTTTAGGTATAGAACAATTAACAGAGTAATTAGACATATGATCGCCGTTATAAGTGCAATAACCTAAAGCAAGTTCACTGAGATCTCCTGTTCCTATAACTATAGCGTTTAATTGATTGGCTTTATCAAATAAGAACTGGGTTCTTTCTCTAGCTTGTGCGTTTTCAAAAGTGACATCAGCTGTGACGTAATCATGCTTTAAATCGTCTAAGTGGGATTTGACAGATTTTTCAAGCAATACTTCTTCAAAACTTACCCCAAGTTTTTCGGCTAAAAGTTCTGAATTGCTTCTCGTCCTTTTTCCAGTTCCAAAACAAGGCATGGAAAATGCGTATATTTCTTTAGGAGTTTTTTCTATTATTTTCATCGCTTCAATTGCTACAAGCAAAGCTAAGGTTGAATCTAAGCCACCAGACAATCCTAAAACAACTTTCGATACATTTATTGACTGCAAGCGTTTTGCTAATCCATGAGCTTGAATTTGTATTGCTTTATCGCACCATTTTTCTTGATCTTTTTTACTTGAAGGTAAGAAAGGTGTTTGTGATAAGAAGATCATAGGCTTTTTAAATTCGTTTTTGCTACTAAAGGGAATTGTAATATATGAGCTATCTAATTGAATTCTAAACGTTGTATCTTTTTGTCTAATTGAAACTAGTTTTTCTAAATCTATATCAGCGGTTATTTCGTCTTCTTTATAAAGTGTTGAACGTTTTAGTATATCTCCGTACTCACTTATGAATGAAGCTCCTGAATATACTAAATCTGAAGTAGATTCATTTGTTGATGAGATATATACATATGAAGAAATTAATTTCTTGGATGTTACTTTTACTAATGCTTTTCTATATTCATCTTTTCCAATCACTTCGTTTGAAGCGCTGAGGTTAATTAATAATGTAGCACCTTGTAAAGCGTGTTTTATCGAAGGACTAGTAGGACTCCAAAGGTCTTCACAGATTTCAGTTCCAAACTTAAAAGCAGGCCTGTTTATATCAGAGAATATTAACTTGTTGCCAAATGGAATTTGGTGATTGTCTAATTCTAAAATGAAATTAGACTTTGGTGCTTCGGTGAATTGTCTCATTTCATAAAACTCATTGTAGTTAGGCAAATATGTTTTTGGAACAATTCCTAATATTTTGCCTTTTTGATAAACTATGGCACAGTTATATATTTTTTGATTGTAGGTAAAAGGAGAACCAACTATATATATCAAATTGCTATTTTTACCTATTTCAGCCAATTCTTTAATTTTGCTGTTACAAGCATCTAAAAGAGAATTTTTGAAGAATAAATCGCCACAAGTATATGATGTAAGACTTAATTCAGGGAAAACTAATAAGTCAATATTTTCATTTATAGCTTTTAAAATATGTTTTTTTATGCTTTCAAAATTACTTTCAACATTAAAGACACTTTCTTTTAATGAAACTCCGCGAACTCGTACAAATCCAAAATTATTTTCGTTGTTGTTAATAGTTACGCATTTAGTAACTTTTTCTTTAAAACTAGCATTTGTTGAATTATTTGCTAGTAAATCATCGTAAACATCTTCAGACATAATAACTAAATCTGAGTAGCCGTTTTTAGTAATGTGAATAGGCTTGTCTATGGCGTGACAAGCATCTGATATTTCATTTGTGTTTCTTAAATCAGTAATAGGCCTAATTGTTTTTAAATTTTTCATTTTATCACCATGCATTATTATAGCATAATAATGCGTGTATATTAATATTTGAATATAAATTTTGTTTTATACTAGCGTTTCATTAAAAGTAATTGTAAAATAGATAATGTAAAAGAAAGAGGTGCTATATTATGTCTAAGAGCGTTATTTCAAAGACTAGCGAAATTGCTAATTTACGAAAAAAAATGCGTCGTTCTAACGTAGTACAAGCTATATTGTTGGCATTCCTTTTGATTTGTTTATATGTCATTTATGTTTTTTTAGCAGTGGCAAGTAAAGGATATAATGGGAAAGAACCATTATTTACGTTTAATCAAGATTGGTTAAAAAATATCTTTGTATATTTTGATACGACAGAATCGCTTTTTAACTTTAACGATATTTTTAAAAATAGCAGCATAATGTTTAGATGGATAACTATTGTTTGTGTAGTTTTATTAAGCGTATTTTTAGGTATATTCTATGGAGTTTTACATGGAAAGTCATGTGAGAAAAAATATAAAAACAAATATCAAAAAGCTTTAATAGAAGAAGTTAAAATTAATGGCTTAAGTATGGATATTTTAAAAAGTAATCCAGATGAAAATAACACTAAATCTGCTTTAACAAGAGCTAATATTTCAAAGCCAAACGCAAGTGAAATTATTAGTTTCAGTTCTCCAAGTATTTCTTGGAATGGAATTCAATATAATTACACTTATAACGATAAAAAGAGAAATGGCTATTTAATACAAACTACACTTCCTAGATCGAGAACAGAAGGACTTATCCAGTTTAGAACTTTTGGTCGACCAAGTATGAACGAATATGAGAGTAACGAAATAAGAAAATATGGATTTGCTGAAAATCCAAAAATGGGTGAATATGTTTGCTATACTACTTTAGGTCAAGGAATATATGCAGTTATAGACTCTACAGTAGTCGATGCACTATATAACTTTAAACAGTATGTAGGATGTGGAATTATTGTTACTTTAGCAGGTTCTTCACTTTCAATTTTTATTGATGGTTTTAAAATGGTGTTGACTAAAGAATTAAAAGAAAAAATACCATCAGATGATTTTATAGAGCGTCAAGCCGCAGCTATTGCAGCTTTACATAAGTGTGTCAGTGCTATTGCAAATTCGTTTACTGCTGATCAATTTGTCATGCAAATTGACGATCAATCTTTAGCTTAATATTTAGAGTCATTTTTAATGGCTCTTTTTTTAAAATTTTGTTGGGAGGTATGCAATGAAAAACAGCGAAATTGTGGCAATGTTACTTGCCGGTGGAAAGGGTACAAGACTTGAGTCTTTAACAAAGAAGTTAGCTAAACCAGCTGTCTTCTTTGGTGGAAAGTATAGAATAATTGACTTTCCGCTTTCAAACTGTGCTAATTCAGGTATTAGCGTTGTAGGGGTTTTAACTCAATATGAATCCGTTGCTTTGAATAACTATATTGGTAATGGTAGTAAATGGGGAATTGATGGAAACAAATCATTGACGTCAATACTAGCTCCGCGACAAACAGAAGAAGGTGCAAACTGGTATCGTGGTACTGCTGATGCAATTTATAGAAACTTAGATTTCTTAGATTCAATTAATCCTAAATATGTACTTATCTTAAGTGGTGATCACATTTATAAAATGGACTATGCAAAAATGCTTGATTTCCATAAGTCTAAGAATGCTGATTTAACAATTGCAGTTATTAATGTTAGTTTAGAGGAAGCTTCAAGATTTGGCATTATGAACTGTGATGAAAACTATAAAGTTGTTGAATTTGAAGAAAAACCAAAGAAACCAAAGAGCACTTTAGCTTCTATGGGTATTTATATTTTTAACTACAAAGTACTTAGAGATGCTTTAAATAAAGATGCTAAAGTTGAAGAGTCTAGTCACGATTTTGGCAAAAACATCATTCCAAATTTACTCGAAAAGAAAAAGAAAGTCTACGCATATAGATTTGATGGATATTGGAAAGATGTTGGAACCATTCAATCTTTGTGGGAAGCAAATATGGACATGCTTGATCCAAAATGCAAATTGGATATTTCAGATAGCAAGATTAAAATCTTCTCCGAAGATACTCACTCTTTGCCACAATATATCGGTGAAGAAGCAAAGGTCAGCCACAGTTTATTAAATCAAGGCTCAGTTGTTGAGGGGACTGTTGAGCACTCTGTTTTATTTAATGAAGTTACAGTTGAAAAAGGTGCTAAAGTTATTTCTTCTGTCGTTATGCCTGGAACAGTTATTAAATCAGGTGTTAAAGTTGAAAACGCAATTATTGGTCCAGGACTAGAAGTAGATGAAAACGCTGAAGGAACAGCAGATCACGTTTTATTGATTAATAATTAGGAGTTAAGTTATGACAAAAGCAATTGGATTTTTAAACTTACATGATGATTTAGACCTTGGACCATTGACTACAAATAGATCTATAGCTTCGACAAGCTTCTTAGGTAGATATGCTTTGATGGATTTCCAAATGTCAAACTTTTCAAATTCGGGAATTGATGAAATAGGTGTTTTGCTAAAGCAAAATATTCGTTCATTAGTAAGACACATGGGATTTGGACATTCTTGGATTGATAATACTAAAATTGGAAAAGTATCAATCATGTACGATGAACCTTATGCTAATAATTTAGCATATAATCACGATATTAATAATTTTATTGAAAATAAGTGGGTTTTGGAACAATCATCAGCTGATATTGTAGTTATTGCTCCAGCTCACATAATTAACAAAATTGATTATAGGCCTATAATTGAAAGACATTTAGAAAGAGATTCTAGAATTACTATGTTATATACTGGAGTTATAGATGCTCGTTCAAATTATATCGGCAATGACTTTTTAACAATTGATGCAAATGGGCATGTAAAGAGTATCAAGCCAAATAAGGGGGAAGAAAAAGAAGGATTGTTATCGCTCCAAACATATATATTTAATAAGGAAATGCTTGAATCTTTAATTCAATATGGATCAAATACATCAAGCTTCTTTAATCTTAGAGATGCCTTAGCTTATATTTGTAAAGATATTGCAATTGATACTTATGAATTTAATGGATTTATGAGATCATTTGATTCTTTAAGCAGCTATTTATCGCATTCTTTAGAACTATTAAATCCAAAAGTAAGAAATCAATTATTTTCTAAAGATTGGCCAATTTATACCAAAACATATGATACAGCACCAACAGTATATGGACCAGATTCTAATGTTAAAAATTCATTCATTTCTAACGGAGCTATGATTGAAGGTGAAGTTGTTAATTCCGTTATCGGTCGTGGTGTTAAAGTCTCAAAGGGGGCTAAAATTTCAAATTCAGTTATTTTAACTGAAACATTTATCGATGAAAATATTTGTATTGATAAGTCTGTTGTTGATAAAAACGCCAAGATAATTCACACAAAGAAAGTTAGTGGTACTTTTGAAAATCCACTATATATCAAACGTGGAGATATAATTTAATATGAATATTTTATTCGTTTCTGGTGAAAGTAAACCTTTTGCTAAAACAGGTGGCTTAGCTGATGTTGTCTTTTCTTTATCTAAAGAAATGGTGAAGAAAGGAAATGAAGTCAGTGTATGCATACCACTTTATAAAAGCATAAAAGATAGTAATAGCGATTTAAAAAAGATATCTTCATTTAAAGTAAAAATGAATTGGAGAATGCAAGATGTCGATGTTTATGAAACTATAAGAAATGGAGTTAAGTTCTATTTTATTGGATGTGCTGTCTATTTTAATAGAGAACATTTGTATTCTTACGAAGATGATATAGAACGCTTTGCTTTATTTGATTTAGCTACTGTTGAATTTGTTAAGAAGCATTTAACAAATTTAGATATTGTACATGTTCACGATTGGCAAGCTGGAATGGTTCCTTTACTTCTAAAAGTAAATAAAATTAAGGTAAAGACTGTTCTAACAATTCACAATCCAATGTTCCAAGGAAATTTCTCACCTGATTACATTATGGATTACTTTAATTTACCAAGATCATTTTATGATGAAGGAACTATGAGATTCAATAATTATTGTTCTTTTTTGAAAACTGCAATAGTAACTACTGATGTTGTTACAACTGTTTCTGTAACACACGCTAAAGAATTGAGGGAAGATAAAACTTCCTACAATGGGTTAGGTAATATTATCGCTTTACGTGGCAATAGATTTGTTGGAATAGTTAATGGTATTGATGAAGACGAATTTAATCCAACAACTGATAAATACATAGCCAAAAAATACGATATATATAGTTTTAAAGAAAGCAAAAAAGAAAACTTAGTTCAACTTCAAAAAAGATTTGAATATACTCGTATTCCTAAAGGACCTGTCGTTGGTGTTGTAACAAGACTTACACCACAAAAGGGAATTATAGATATAATCAAATCTATCCCTTTGTTAGTTACTTATGATATGCAAGTCTTTATTGTTGGTGAAGGTGATAGAGATCTTGAAAATGAGCTTCAAAAACAAGCTGAAAAATATCCAAATCACATTAAATTCTATAAAGGATATTCTGATGAATTAGCTCATATTGTTTATGCAGCTAGCGATTTCTTTTTAATGCCAAGTGTTTTTGAACCATGTGGAATAGGTCAATTAGTTGCTATGAGATATGGTACTCTTCCAATAGTTAGAAGAGTAGGTGGACTAAATGATACTGTCACAGGTTATGAACTTGATAAAGATAGGGCAACTGGATTTTCTTTTGATAAAGATAATGATGAAGGACTTCAAGAATCTATTAAATTAGCATATGAATGTTACAAAAAAGAGAATTTGGTTAAAATTATTCTTAATGCTATGAAGTTTGACTCATCGTGGTCAAAAAGTGTGGATAACTATCTTTCTTTATATAAAGATATTATTTAGCTATTAAAAAGGTTCGAACTTCTTTTTCAAAGTATTTTCGTTCGTTATAACGCAGCTTTTCAGGATGAAATTGGAAAGCTAGCGTTTTTTTGTCATCACTTTCTATAGCTTCTATTATGTTATCAGAGCTTGTAGCGATTATTTTTAAATTATCACCCAATTTATCAATAGCTTGATGATGAAAAGAGTTAACTATCATTTTCGTTTTTTTATAGTTTATTATGTGATTTATATTTTCATGATTTTCTATATTTTTTAAAGTTCCATTTTCAAAGACGTTAATTATTTGCAGACCTCGACATATTCCTATAACTTTTTTGTCATACTTTTTAGCTATAAAGTAAAATTTTTCTTCTGCTTTATCTAATTGATTAGAGTATTTTACCTCTTCATCTTTTTTGTTGTATCTTTGAGGATTTATATCTCCACCACCAGGGAGTAAAAGTCCAAGTGAGTTTTTAATCGCCTCCTCATAATTGACAAATTTACTTGGACTTAATCCGATGAGTGATACTCCGATATGTTTAAAAAACTTTTGATATGAAGACTTAATTCCAAATATATCTTCGTAAATTCTTAAAGGCACGCATAATGTGTTCATTTTATTACCCCTTCATAAATAGATTATAAAGAGGTGTGTAAAATGGTGCATAAATTTAGTGTTGCAGTTATGGGTCGAGGATTAGTTTGTAGTAAGTTATTAGAATATTTAAGAAGTGATAAAGATATAAGTCAAATAGATATTTTTGGAAGTTCAGAAGATACTTTAGTTATTGATGATAATGAATACGTTGTAAAAAAATATGATCAAATAGGGAAAAAACACTATGATGTTGTTTTTGGAACGACTGATGCTGATACTATAAAGAAATGGTTTAATTTAGTTAATGCAGATTTGTTTATAGATAATTCAGAATTGTTTAGACTTTATCCAGAAGTTCCGTTAGTTGCTAGTAAAACCAATACAGAAATTATGTTTAGAAATAACGTTAGAATTGTTTCCAATCCAAATTGTGTAGCAGCTATGATTGCTAGGGTTTTATACCCGTTAAATAAAAGATATCCAATCAATAAAGCTATAATAACAACTTATCAATCAATTTCAGGCTTAGGTCAAAAAGCTTTAGAGGCGTATCAAAGCGAACGTGACGATGAGATTTATTTAGATGGAAAAATATCAAATAGATTTGTTTATAAAAAAGAAAATATTAGATTATATGATAATATTGTTCCATATGTCGGTGTTGAAAATGAAAATAATATTACTCACGAAGAAGAGAAAATAGAGTTGGAGTTAGAAAAAATTTTAAATGGTGTTGAGATAACAACTATGTGTGCTCGCGTTCCAGTAAAGCATGGTCATTCAGCATATGTTCATTTAACATTTAAAGATATGATTGATTTTAATCGAATTAAAGCTTTTATTGAAAATATAGAATGTGTTAAAACTCCTAACGTTGTTACTTCATCTATGGTAAAAGATTCTAAAGATGTTTTTGTTGGAAGAATTAAGAAAGATAAAAATTGTCCATATGCTTTAATGTTCTTCATAACTTCAGATAATTTGACTATAGGTAGTGCTTTAAATAGTTATGAACTATTTATGACTTATAAGGAGCGTTGGCAAAAATGATATTTTATAAATATAACGCTTTAGGTAACGATTTTATCTTTTTTGAGGATAAATGCATACTTGATTCAAAACAAATATCTTTAATATGTCGTGAAAATGAAATTGGTGCAGATGGAGTTGTTTTTATATCACCTTCATCAAAATATGATGCGAAATTTGAAATATATAATAAAGATGGAAATAGGGCTTTAGTTTGTGGTAATGCTTTAAGAGCTTTAGCATATCACTTGATAAATATTAAGAAGATAAAAAAAGACAACTTTATAATAGAGTCAGGTAAAGAAAAATATGAAATTGGAAAGTTAAATAATGAGTATTATGTCAAATTTAAGCATCCTGAAATAATTTCGATTAGTAATAGCGGTGCTATCATTAAGGCACCTAATCTTCATATGATTAAACTAGTTGATAAAATAGATATAGCTCGACTTTACGAAGTGGGATTATCTTTTAAGGATTATTTGAATACTCATGAAATAATGAAAGTTAATAACAATACTTTTGCATTTATAAGCTTTGAAAAAGGAGTTGGTTTAACTGATTCTTGTATTTCGGGAGCTATAAGCGCATATGAGTTTTTAAATAAAATTAATTTTGGATGTCAAAAAATGGTGTTTAAAACAATTGGTGGAGATATCAATCTTGAAGGAGATAATAACTTTATAAAAGCATCTGGAATTATAAAACTAGTATATAAAGGTGAAATATATGAAGACTATTTTTGCGCATAGACTTAATGAAATAAATTTGACCAATAGATTTCAAAGTTTGTACGATACTAAAGAAAACAAAAATCTTAAAATATTAGATTTTGGAATAGGTCAAGATAATTCTATTATAAGTAAAAAAGCTATAGAGATTTTAAATGATTCATCAACAAATTACAATAATTGGAAATATGCTGAAAATGGTGAAAATAGTCTAATAAACTCATTTATAAAATTTGCTTTTAAACAATATGAAGTAAGATTGAATAATGATGAGATAACTTTATCTATGGGAATAAAAGAAGTTTTAAATAGTCTTGCTTTTATTCTTATTAATCCTAATGATCTAGTTGTTTCGACTACACCAGGATATAATGTCTTTCAAAGAAAAGCTAAAATGCTTGGCGGAGTAATCAAAGAATTAGTTATTAATAATGAAAATAATTATCTTCCAAATATATTTTCTATTGAAGAAAATGAACTAAAAAAAGTTAAAGTAGTTTTATTAAACTACCCAAATAATCCTACTGGTGCTAAATGTAGTCGTGAATATGTATCTAAACTTGTCAAGTTAGCTAACAAATATGATTTTTATATAATTAACGATGGAGCTTATATAGATTTAAGCGGTGAAGATAAACCTTTTTCATTTTTAAGTGTAGATAAAGAAAGAATTATTGAGCTTTATTCTGCATCAAAAACTTTTGGCATGACAGGAGCAAGACTAGGTTTTGTTGCTGGTTCAAAGACTATTATTAATATGGTAAAAAAATATCGTGATCAAGAGAATTCAGGTCAATTTATTCCACTACAATTAGCTTACAAATATTGCTTAGATTATGTAGATACAAATAAAATTAAAGAAAAATATATAAATAGATCAAAGATATTAATTGATATTATGAATAAATTAGGCTTTAAAGGTGATTCATATTCAGGAGCTTTTTATTTATTTTTTAAAG
>ENA-OOZD01000427-OOZD01000427.1-human-gut-metagenome-genome-assembly--contig:-NODE-427-length-21613-cov-4.867613_pt1 | contig 21613 bp, 17 predicted proteins | sample MGYA00241186_ERZ501395 | MGnify/ENA primary metagenome ERZ501395 (study PRJEB25962, sample SAMEA2042730) | human gut metagenome | biome: human gut; feature: human-associated habitat; material: faeces... | reverse complement strand
ACTTTTTAAGAATGTGATTCTATAAAAAAGTGTCCAAAAAATTTACTCAGATCCAAAAATAAATATAGAAGATTGGATAAAAACAATAATTAAATAAAATTACTTAAATTTTTTATTTTAACATCTTCAAAATTTTTATGTAAGACTTTGTAAAATTATATTTTCAATGTGTTCTTTATAATAATTGTATAATTTATCTGAAAGTGCATTAAGAAACCATAAATTAATACGATATATATTAGTAAAATTTTTTTCATATCTAAAATCTACAAATGCATCTTTATGTTCTTCAAGATAAACATTAAATTCAATATCGTTATTGCATATTTTTTTGCATTCATTTTTAAGAACTTCTGGAAGTAAATTAAATAAAACTTCCAAATCATGCGTTTTATTTACTGAATTACCATAAAATAGGATAATAACCTTCATTTCTAATTCACATTCAAGTGATTTTAAAATAAATTGAGGAATAAAAAATTGCTTAACTATTTCATTATTTAATGTTTGAGGTTCCAATAAAATACTTGAGGCTGCACGAACTTGCCATATGATATGCGAAAAAGTTTTAAAATTTGCGCTAGTTTTTTTATATTTCCCATTTTTTCTTTCCTAGATAGAATCAATTAATTAACATTTCTCATAATATTTGTAAATTTCATTTAAAGCATTATTTTCTATAGTTATAAGCGCATTCAAAAAACTTATAATCGAATCAACATTGCATTCTTCATTATGTTCCCCTAAAGTCTCTGAAGCATTGATTATAAAATATCGCAATAATTCTAAAGAATATAGTATTGATTTATGAGAGAATGAATCGAGTATTCCTTCAGTTGCGTTAAAATTATATCCACTAGCATGATCCATATCTTTTGCAATTTTGTACAAAATCATGACATCTTTGCCTATATTCTTATTTTTAAACACTGATTGAATTAAACCTTTCACGTATTTGTTATAACTCTTCCTTCCATTAGTTAGACAATAAAGACTATTTGTTCTCATGTTTAAATAAAATTTTTCATAGTCATCTAAATTATATTTTTCTTTAAAAAATTCATAATATAACTTCTTCATTTCCTCTTCTGAAACAATTGTATCATTACATCCTAATTTTTGAAAAAGTACGTCTAATTGAATTCTAGATGAGTACCAAAAGGCTTGTTTAGTATAATTAAAATCATTTAAATTATTAATTGATTCAATAGTAAAAAAGACGCTATATTGTTCTATAAAAGGTTTGAATAACGTTATAACATGTTCTTTATATCCTAACGAACTTGATATCATCATATCAATTAAAATATGTTTACTCTTTTTTAGAAAATACCAGGTAAACCAATCAGTACCATTTTTCAACATACATAATTTTTCCATTAAAATATCGAAAACAAATTCAACACTTTTTATACTTTTGACATTATTTGAAAGCAACGGATTGTAAAAGAAGTCTTGTTCAAAACTTGTTATCTTTTCTTTTTCTTTTTTATCAATTAATAATTTGCAATGCTTTAAATAATCGCAAACAAAATCAAGTATGTAATCAACATAGATATTTCTAATAATTAATATTGCCTCATCTATTTCAGGATTCATTTCACATCTTGGATGAACAAACATCGAAAATAACTCATACATTTCGATTGTTTTTTCATTACATATAGGGTAGATTCCCAAAAGTTTTGAAAACTTAATATTTTCATATAAATGAGATTTTAAATAAAAGCAAGGATCATCAATCTTTATTTTTCTATCTTTCAAATCTATACGTGAACAATTAAAATGTTCTAGCATAGCTTGTCGAGCCTTATTTTTATCACTTAATAACTTTTTAATTAACTCATTATCTCTATTTGTGATGGGCAAAACCGAATAAAAATTATCAATATCAACATAAGAATATAAATACCTATAGATTGTTTTTTGATTGTCAGTAATTTTGCCTTTAGCATCCATCTGCAAAATAACCATTGCTTCGATAATTGTTCTGCAACTAGCATCTACACCAGCTGATTCAATATTACCAGACAAATAATTCGTTAATATATTTAAAGAATTTGAAATAATATCACTATTAATTCCATAGAAAAAATAATCATTATCAGAAACAGATGCATCACAAAAATATTTTAATATTTCTGCATCGTGTTTTTTAAGCGTTTTATACAAAAACTGAAGAAATTCTAATCTTTCTTTTTTCAAGATTAAACACCAACCTACGATTAAAGAGAATTAATTTCTTCAAACAAGTCTTTATTATTTTCTTTGGACCATAAACCGAATTGTTCATTGTAACTAGTTAATAAGCAATCATCTTCGTAAAAAGGATAATTTTTACAATTAGTTTTAAATCTTTTTAGCAATAATAAATATACTTCTTTATCATCTTTAACTCTGGCATGGCAATTTGCTCTCCAAGCTTGTGCAGTAACCCAGCCAGAGTACAAATCATTTAACTCTGGAACAATATAGTTAATAACTCCACCAATTCCGACAGCTTCTAATTCATTGTGTTCTTCTGAAGGACTCTCGCAAATTAAAATATGCAACAAAAGATGCTCTAAATAATCACAATAAACTATATTTTCAGGTAGTTGCCATTCATATGGATTACGTACAGCAAAGTTTACATCACCAAGCATAATTGCATGATCCTCGTATTTATGATGTGCTATCAATCCATCTTTAGTTCTTGTAACCTTATGATTTTTACTCCAATTTTTTGTAAAATATGGTGCTAATCCAATACCATATTTTTTTTGTAGGTAATCACAATATTGCAAATATGATAACCCTTTTATTTCTTCGTATTCTTTTTTATTCATTTTTATACCCCCTTAAATGAAAATAACGTCTAAACATTATTTTTTTCACTTGTTAAAAACATGATTTTTGGCTAATTATTCTTTATCCTTTTTTCTCTAATAATACCACTGTTTCAATGTGATTAGTCCAACAAAACATATCAACACAGTGAACATAATTAATTTTATAGCCTCCTCTTAATAGATATTTTAAATCTCTAACAAGAGTATCTGGTCCACAAGATACGTATATAATTTGTCTTGGTGATAACGTAATAGTAGCTTTTAAAAATTCTATTGTAGATCCAGTTCGTGGTGGATCCATTACCAAAACATCTATTTTTAAACTTTTTTTATCAACATTTGTGATAAAATTTGTTGCATCATCTAATATAAATGTATCATTGCTAATATGATTTACTTTTGCATTTGCTATTGCCGCATTAACGGCTTGGCGATTATTTTCAACACTTATTACTTGTTTAACTTTTTTAGAAAGATATAAGCCAATTGTCCCTACCCCACTATATGCATCTAGTAATACATCATTTTTATTTAATTTTGCTAATTTTTCAACTGTTTGATAGAGTATTACCGTTTGTGATGGATTTACTTGATAAAATGATTTTGATGTAATTTGAAATTTTAAGTCTAATAATTCATCATTAATAAAACCCGGTCCATATAATACTCGTTCTTTTTCGCCAAGTACTATACTTGTGCTACGACTATTAATATTTTGAACAATGGTTTTGATTTTATCTGATGATTCTCTTAAAAGTTTAACAAATTCGCTACGAGCAGGAAAGTTTTCACTAGCTGTAATAATTGTTACTAAAATTTCTTTTGTTGAAAAAGATTCACGGATTAATGCGAATCTAATCAAACCAGTTTTACGATCTTCATCATATATTGGTAATCTTAACTTAATGATTATGTTTTTGATTGCTTGAGCTATCTTATTTTGTTCTTTAGTATGTAAAGGACAATAGTCTAAGTCAATTATTTTGTGAGAATTTTCTTCATAGAACCCCGCGAGTATTTTACCATTGTACTTTTTAAAACCGATAATCATTTTATTGCGATAGCCTATATTATTTTGAGCTATTGACATATTATCAATTTTTTTATTGATTGAAGCATCTTTAAATAGCTTATTTACATAATCTTGTTTTATTTTAATAGTTTCTTGGTATGTATGTGAACCAAGTGGGCAATTACCACATTTTTTAGATAATGAACATTCTAAATTATTTACCATAATGATCTATTTTGCCTCATCGCAGAAATTACTTCTACTGCTTGTACAAATTGAATAATTTTAGCTTTGTTTTCATCATCAGTAGGTATGAACTCAAAGTATCCTTCATCATCAGGAATATCAAAGTGTTTTCTTACTTCAAATGGTAATTGAACTAATCGATCTAGTTTAAATTCTTTGGTTTTGATTTCATCACCAATATAGCCTTCATAGTAAAAGCAATCAGGAGTTAGTACTAATTTACCTGTTCCAGCATCTTCTAAAACATATTGTTCGTGTAAATTGGTAATTAATTTGAATTTTCCCTCAAGTTTAAATGTATTATTGTTAATCTCTTGAATCATTTTTCTTTGTTCCCATTTATACCACTCTGCTTCATTTTGCATTAATACATAGTTTTGACTAACACCTTCTAAAAAACCTTTTTCATTCATTTTTACTGTGTTTCCACAAGAATTACAAATCAATAAGTCTTTACTAGTAGCCATTTGGTATTTTTGCATACATTTAGGACATTGATACAAAATATCTTCAATGCCTTCTATTAGGCCTTGAGAATGTAATTGATAGTTATATTTGCTTTGTTCTTGACGATCATTAACGTTAATTGCATCATATGTACGTTTATAAATCTCATCATCCGATAAAGTTTCTAATTCTTTTTTATCAATTACTTTAACAAACTCAGAATGAATTGGTACATCACGATAATATTTACGCCATTTAGGATATGCATAGTAGTTACCATGCATTCTTATCGCGTAAACATCAACTTTACACATTTTTAAAAGTTTAACAATTGAAGGATCAAAGTATAAAGCATCACCATGTACTGTGATTTGACCTGTTGGCGCAATCGCAACAGGAACCTTCTTATTCAAGGCTCTTTTTATTTTTTTTATAGTACTAACATCAGATTTGAACTGTTCTTTAGGAATTGCTCTAGCTAGTTTTAATACAAAACTAAGCTTTTTTGAATAGTAAAAATGTGAAGTAGTTACATAAGCAACTCTGGTAAACCCAAAACTAAGGGTAGTAACAAAATGATCTTTGTTAGAGCTATGATTATATAGAACAATACAACCTTCTTTTTTATTGCGATTTTTGAAGACAGTTCTATCAATGATAACCTTGTTTCTTTTAGACATGTAAATTTTACTTCCCGTTACATAAATGAACCATGCAAGCGGATTTGGTTTTACTTTGCCTATTTTATTGGTGTTTTTTTTCATATTTTATTCCTCTGTTAACTTGGAATGCCTGTGGTCATTCTAAAAACGTTCGAAATACACTTAATCACAAAATTAGGGTTTCAAACGCTTAAAATTAGCTTTTTTGGCATTATTTTGGCTTTTCATAATAATATTTTACCATTTTCTCTTGTTTTTTAAAAAATATTTGCATTTTGTTTGCTATCAAAAATTTCCTATTTTTAATTTGCATTTTTGAATAAATAAACGATTTACTTGCTATTTTTATACTTTTGTAGTAAAATATATAAGCAATGTGCCACTGTGGTGAAATGGTAGACGCGCTGGACTCAAAATCCAGTGGTAGCAATACCGTGTCGGTTCGAGTCCGACCAGTGGCACCATTTTTATTTTTTATAGATATTCATATTTTTTGATAAAGCCAATTCCTAAAGGATATGGGCCGGTATGAACACCTATTGTTGCGCCAATTTGAAGATTTAATACATCTTTTCTTCCAATTAGTTCTTCAAACCTCTTGTGGAAGTTTTTTCCTTCTTCTTCATCATAACCATAACCAGTTATAAATTGATATTCATTCATGTTAAATTTGTTTTTATTGAAATATTCAATCGCTAGGTTAGTTGCCCGAATGAACGATTTAGTTCTAGTAAACGAAATACCTTCAGAAAAAATTTCTCCATCTCTTAAAACAATGATAGGCTTAATTTTCAATGTGGCACCAACAATTGCCATCAACTTGCCAATTCTACCACCATGTCTTAAATAGTCTAAACTACCAACCGTGAAGTATATTCTTCCGGTTTTTTTTAGTTTTTCAATATTTTCAACAATTTTTTCATATGCTAAACCATCTTGTTTCATACGAACTACTTCTAAAACTAACAATCCTTGTAATCCAGTATTAACCATTGAATCAACAACGGTAATTTTCGCATCTGGATATTTTTCAAGGCAAATATCTTTAGCACTCATAGCACTATTATAAGATCCACTAAACTTTGTTGTTATGCAAATACAAATAATATCATTCCCCTTAACGATTTCTTCTTCAAAAGTTGTAACATAATCGTTAATCGCTGGCATTGTTGTTTTGGGATAAACATTTGGTTCATTGACCAATTTATTGTAAAATTCTTGAACGCCGATGTCTACTTTTTCTTTCAAATACGTATTACCATCAAATGAAATGTAAAAAGGTACTACTTTTATATCTTTTTCTTTAACTATTTCATCTGGTAAATCACAAGAACCATCACTTATTATTGTAAAATTTTTGTTATTCATCTGGTCTATTTCCCTCTTTCTTAATAATATCTAATATATCCCCTATAATATCTATCAAATCTCTTACTTTTTCTTCACCAAGTTCGTCTAATACGTAACTTACACGTTTATTTAACATTTCGATATCATCTTCAATTTTTTGGATACCTTTATCAGTTAAGAATAGATCTACTTTTCTTCTATCAGCTTGGTTTCTTTCTAATTTTATTAACCCTTTATCGATCAATGAATTAGAAACTGCTGTAACTCTTGCTTTAGTAATTCTTAAAGCATTACTAATGCTTGAAGGCGAAGCACAACAATTATTGCGATAAATGTACATAAGTACTGATGTTTCACCTTGTAAGGCTGAAAACATTTTGGCAAAAAATTCATCTGATGATAATGAATTAACTGAATCAATCAACTCATCTTTTAAATCAATAATTTCATTCATTTTTAACTCCCTTATAATTAACAGTGTTAATTATTAACACTGTTAACATTTTAAGACATTATTTATAAAATGTCAATTAAATTGCAAATTTATTAAGTATAGAGTATACTATAGATACATAAGGAGGAAATATGAACACTTTAAAACGTTTTATAAATTATATGAAGTTTGATACCCAATCTTCTACTACTAGTAACACCTCTCCTAGTACAGAAAAGCAAAAAAAATTGGCAGAATACCTAGTTAATGAATTACATGAATTGGGATTAAATAATGCATATATGGACAACTATGGTTATGTTTATGCCTATTTAGAAGGAACATCACCTAAAAATAAAACTATTGGCCTAATTTCTCATATGGATACTAGCCCTGATGCTAGCGGAGAGAATATAACTCCTAACATTATTGAAAGTTATTCAGGTAGTGTTATCAAACTTAACGATAATATATCTTTAGATCCTAGTGAATTTCCAAGTTTAAAAGAAAAACTTGGACATACATTAATTACCACAAACGGAAATACTTTACTTGGAGCTGATGATAAAGCTGGTATTTGTATTATAGTTTCTACTGTTGAAAGAATAATTAAAAATAAATTGCCTCATCCAAATTTAATTATCACATTTACACCTGATGAAGAAATTGGTGAAGGAACAAAAAATTTTAATTATCAGTATTATAAGGAACATAATTGCAATTTTGCCTATACAATAGATGGTGGCGATATAAATTACATTAGTTATGAAAATTTCAACGCCGCAAGCTGTGAAATCACAGTAAATGGTAAATCAATCCATCCTGGTGATGCCAAAAATAAGATGGTTAACAGCATTCAAGTAGCTATGGAATTTAATGCTTTACTTCCCGTTAATCAAAGGCCAGAATATACCGAAGGTTATGAAGGATTTTACCATCTATCAAATATTGAAGGTGGTGTAGAAAATACAAAATTATCTTATATAATTCGTAACCATAACAAAGAATTATTTGAAAAGCAAAAAGCATTAGTTTTAGAAATTGCAAACTTCTTAAACTCAAAATATGGTTATAAAGTAATTGATGTAAATTTAACTGATTCATATTATAACATGAAGGAATTAGTCCAAAAAGAACCAAAAATACTTGAATTTGCGACAAAAGCATTAAAAGAAAATGGATTAGAGCCTAAATTTGAAGCAATCAGAGGTGGAACCGATGGTGCTAGATTAAGTTACGAAGGAATTTTAACACCAAATCTTGGAACTGGCGGTGAAAATTTTCATGGACCATATGAATATTTAGATGTTACAGATATGAATAAAATGATTGATATAGTAACAAGCTTATTGAAAATTATTAGTGAAGAATAATAAAAAATAGAAAAGGTGCTCTTTTGGCACCTTTTTTACTTAATAGTTTCAATTATAATATTAGGACATTCAATCTTTTCACTAGACATCTCATAAGCATCTAAAACCATTTTAACTGCTTCTTCGGTATTTTTACCATTAGAATAAATGGTAACTAAGGTATCATTAGGATTTAAAATGTCTCCAATTTTCTTATGAAGATAAATACCTACAGCAGAGTCAATTGCTTCTTCTTTAGTTGAACGACCTGCGCCAAGTAACATAGCAGCTTCACCAATCTTTAATGCGTCAATCCTTTCAACATAGCAAGGACTTGTTCCTTCAAAGTCTAAGTCAATTATTTCATTTGCTTGAGCAAATAATGTATAGTCATCAATTACATTAGGGTTTCCACCTTGCCAACTAATCATTTCACGGAATTTTTCCACACCTTTACCACTGTGAATTGCATCTTCTACCATCGATCTTGCAACTTTTTCATCTTTTTCAATTCCCGCAACCATTAAAATTTCTGTTGTGAAATCAATGCATAATTCAGTAAAGTCTTTTGGTCCATGACCTTTCAATGTTTCGATAGCTTCAATTACTTCGATAGCATTACCAATGGCACATCCAAGAGGTTGTTCCATATTAGTTAAAGTAGCAATTGTCGGTTTTTTAGCAAGTCTTCCAAGTTCAACCATAGTTTTAGCTAAACATCTAGCGCTATCAACATTTTTCATAAACGCACCACTACCAACTTTAACATCTAACACAATAGAATCAGCACCACTTGCTAATTTTTTAGACATTATTGAAGATGCTATTAATGGTATTGAATCTACTGTTGCGGTAACATCACGCAAAGCATATAAAAGTTTATCGGCTGGCGCAACATTTGCAGTTTGACCAATAATTGAAATACCAATGTTATTTACTTGTTTAAAGAACTCTTGAGGAGTTAATTCAATGTTATAACCGGGAATTGATTCTAGTTTATCTAGTGTACCACCAGTATGGCCAAGTCCACGACCACTCATTTTTGCCATTTTTACCCCAAATGATGCCGCAAGTGGTCCAACAACCAAACTTGTTTTATCACCAACTCCACCAGTTGAATGTTTATCAACTTTTATACCATTTATTTTTGATAAATCAATAACTTCACCACTATGTAGCATTGCATCTGTTAAATAGTATATTTCTTGATTAGTCATACCATTAAAATAAATTGCCATCAAAAAAGCACTTATTTGATAATCTGGTATTTCCTTTGCCACATAGCCATTTATGATAAAAGTTATTTCTTCCTTAGTAAGTTCTATTTTCTCCTTCTTTTTTTCGATTAAATCTATCATTCTCATAATTTTCAATATCCTCTCAAATTAAAATACATTCTCTTTTTCTTTTTGAATTAAAAATTTTTCTTCATCTTTTTTCGATGTTCGCATTTCTTTGTGTTTATTTCTAATATCTAATTGGACTTGTTTTACAAGCATTTCATATTTTGTGGCTAATTCTTGAGTATTTTCATTAGCAATTGAATTGGTATCAACCACATCAACAATTTTTACATACACAGGGGTATAGATAAATGGCAAGGTAAGTCTTTTGCGATATGAACCATCAATTGCTAGAATAACCATTTTAGCATCTACTTTTTGGGCAATTTTGAAAGAACCTGCTTTAAAGTGATGCATTCCAATTCCTCTAGATCTAGTTCCTTCAGGAAATATAAAGAAATTTAACCCACTTTTTATTTTCTTTATTATTTCGATTATTGACACCATCGCTTTACGATCATCTTCTCTTTCAATTGAAACGCCACCAAGGGCTTTAGCCATGTATGATGCAATATTGTATTTATCTATAACGGCTTTATACATTGAAGCATGAGGAAAATCATGCAATACAATGTGAAAGATTAAAGGGTCGATATAACTTTGATGATTTCCGTAAAAAACGTACTTTTCACCTTTTTTTAATTTTTCAATACCATCTACTTTTATTCTTATTCCTAACCAAAAACAAGAAAAACGCGCTATGTCAAGCATAAATCGCCAAATCTTAGGATTTTTTGGATCATTTAACTTCTTGTAGTGTCTTCCTAAAACATATAGGAAAAATATCGAAATGAGGCAGAATATTAAAAGATTAAGAACTACTACTAAAATAGCAATTAATAAAGCTACCCACCAAGCAGTAATATGGTTTAAGGTTAAATAAAGAAAACTAATTATTGGAAAACTAATTCCACATATTATTGAAAGTATGTATATCATTATTTTTTCCTTTCATATACTTCAAAAGTTAAATTACCTTGTTTATTTTGAGATATAAGTTTAAATTCATCAAAATTAATCTTTGGAAAATATACATTTCCCTCGTGGCTTCCGGCAACTCTAGTTAAATACAATTTATCAACTCTATTTAACATATTTTCATAAACCATTTTGCCACCTATGATGAATAATTCATCATTTTCATAATTTTTTATTAGTTTTTCTAAATTGGTTACAACAATTCCATCGCCTTCAATTATAGCTTTTTCGGTCAAAACATAGTTTTTACGTTTAGGAAGAGCTTTGCCAATGCGATTAATGATTGAAAGGTAGGTATTATATCCCATTAACACCGCATGATTTAAAGTTACTTTTTTAAAGTACTTTAGATCTTCTGGTTCATACCAAGGTAAATTATTACCATTACCAATCAGAAAATTATCGTCTATTGCGACAATAAGTGATAACATTATACAGCCACCTTTCCCTTTATACCTTTATATGGGTTGTAATCAACCAATTCAAAATCTTCATAAACAAAATCTTCAATATTATTAGTATCACGTTTAATAATCATTTTAGGAAGAGCTCTAGGGGTTCTAGATAATTGTTTATGAATTTGTTCTAAATGATTACTATATAAATGAGCATCCCCTAAAGTATGAACGAATTCACCTAATTGTAGATTACAAACTTTAGCTACCATCATCGTAAGCAAGGCATATGAGGCAATGTTAAACGGAACTCCCAAGAATAAGTCAGCTGAACGTTGATATAGCATACAAGATAGTTTACCATCATTAACATAAAATTGGAATAAACTATGGCATGGAGGTAAAGCCATTTTATCTACATCTAGGGGATTCCAAGCACAAACGATTAATCTACGTGAATCAGGATTGTTACGAATTTGATCAATAACATTCTTTAATTGATCTACATAGTTATTATCATCACCAAAATGACGCCATTGTCTACCATATACAGGACCTAAATCACCATATTTTAAAGCAAATTCATCGTCAGTTTTTATTTTTTCAACAAATTCTTCAATTGTTTCACCTGAGTAATCAGCACTTTTCTTAAATATTTCGTATGGCCATTCATTCCAAATTTTAACGTCATGGTCTACTAAATATTTAATATTGGTATCTCCTTTTATGAACCATAATAATTCATAAATAATCGATTTAAGATGTACTCGCTTGGTTGTAAGTAAAGGGAATCCTTCATTTAAATCAAATCGCATTTGTGCACCAAAATAAGAAATTGTACCTGTACCAGTACGATCAGATTTATAGTGACCTTCAGTCAATACTTTTTGGCATAATTCTAAATACTGCTTCATATTATTACCTCTCACCTATTATTTATATTTTTATATGTTTTTAATTTTATCATAACAAATGGATTTTTTCAAGTCAATAATCTTCAATCCATAAATTGTTAAAGAGCTTAATATGAAAAGTTTCAAATTAAGCTCTATTTTTTTGTTATTCAGCTTTATTCAAAGATTCAAGCATTTCGATAAATTGATTCATTGTTTCAATAAATTCGTCTTTGCTCTCAAAAGTTAATGTAAATGAATTATCACCTTCGCCAAATACATAATTCATTGGGAATGCTTTTGCGTTATCTAACATTGTTGCTAAATCATTTGCAAGTAATTTTATAGTCGCAATGTTTTTTTCATTAAAGAATGGGAAAATTGCTTGAATATCACCGTTGATCATATCATTGATAAATTCTTCAACGCCCACTTCTTTTACAAATGAAACTAGAGATTTTGTTAAAGTTGCTAAATCTTTGATTAGAACTTTAATATCTTCTTCTTTGAAGTTAGTAATAACTGTTAAGATTGATTTAATTGTTTCATCACTTACAAAATCAACATCAACTACAACTTTAATTATAGCTTTTAAGTTTTCAATAGTAGTAATTGATTCTGTTTCAAATAATCCAATCATTTTATCTAATATTGGTAAAAGAGAGTCAATATTTTCAACTGTATATGCAACATTTTCATAATAATAAGTAACTACTTCACTTGAAATATTTGTTATAGTAACGCTATATGATTTAATAGTAATAAATGATTCACCAAATTTATGTACTCCTAAAATTTTGTATGTTTTGCCAACAACTAATTCATCTACGCTACTAATACCATTTTTTTCAAATACTTTTGATAATATTTCATCGTTTGCAACTTCTTCAATTTTTACTGAAACACTTTGATCTGGTGAAAGTTTACCTTCAACAACTCTAAATTTCAATGCTTCAACTATTGCTTTGATAGTTTCATCAGATGTAATAAAATCTCTAAATGCTTTGTAATCATCGTTAAATAACTTAGCTACTGTTCCTAGTAATTCATTATATTTTTCTTCAGATATATTAATAATATCCATAAGTGAAACATCTTTTAAGTCAGGTATGATAACACCAACTTCATACCAAATTAGATCTATAACTAATTTTAAATCATCAGATGTGATAGTAATTTCAGGTATGATATTCTTAATACCTTGTAATACGATATAACCAATAATTTGGCGTGTGTCTTCATATTCTAATGCTTTAGCAACTAAATCTTCAGTTATATAATCTAAACTATTTAAGAATGCTTTGTATAAATCAGTAATAGCACCAGCTACTTCTAATGAATCAATGCTTTCCATTACTTCTACTACTTGAGCAATAACATTTGCAAGCATTTCATTATCAGTTACTAAACCAGAAACTAATGGAGCAGCAACTAATACAGCATCCTTCGCAAAGTCAAGAACTACTGCTAAATCTTCATTACTTACCACATTGTCTAATAATACTTTAACGATTGCTTCTTTTAATTGAACAGCGTTGTATGCTATTTCTTGATTATTAGAACTACCTAAAAGTTTTTGAAGTTTTGGTAAAACTTGAACTGTACCTTGACGATATACTTTCAAGCATTGAATAATAATATTAGCAAGTGCATTAGCAATTTCATAATCATTACGTACTAATAATTCATTGATGCCTTGTAATGCAGTTTCGATTTCACTTCCCGCAAAACTTGTTGCTAGAGAGTTTAATTTAACTTGAGTAACATAGTCACCATAATAAACAAGACCTACTACTTGATCATTATTTAAACCAACGAAATTTAATACTAATGAAGCGATAAAGCCTGGAATATTGTCTTTATTATTTACACTTTCATCTAATATTATATTAACTATTGAAGATGCAATTTCATATGTAACACCATGTTCATAAGCTATTGTGCAAGCTTCTTTAATTAATTGATTGTTTTTATCATATGCTTCAACGTCATCAGCATCTTCACGATTACCAATTGTTATTGATAGTGTGTATTCATAGATTTTGTTAATTTCGGCAACTGCTTTACTGATATATTCGATACTTTCAGTCTCAGATGAAGTTTTATAACCAACAGCTTCAGCTCTAACAGTAAATGAAAAATTTTCATTTATGTTCTTTACTTGAAAACTATTAGTTGATGCTATGTAAGTTTCCCCATTTATTGTTACAACATATGTCGTAGCATTATTAACTTCGTCCCATGTTATTAGTCCTTCTTCATTAATCTTTACATTTGTTGGTACTTGTAAAGTTTGAATATTCTTATTAGTTGCACAGCCATATAAAACAAATATTGATAATAGTGCAACAACTAAATTAACAATTTTTTTCATATTCTACTCCTTAAATTAATTTACAATTTATTATACTAAAATTTAGTCAAAAAGTAAAGTGCTTAAGTTAATTTTTACCAAAAAAATAATCATAATTTAATGCTTTGTTGAAAAAAGTTAACCATGTACTACATGATTAACTCATAATTTATATCAAAATTTGAAAAAGATTCTACAATTGCTTGTCTAGTTCTTCTTCAACATACTTAAATTTCTTTACTTTTGGCTTATTGATAATCCTTCCTCTAAAAACAACCATACTTGGTTCACGTAGTGTGGTAATATCCTCTAAGGGATTGTTATCAACTATTAATAAGTCACAAGATTTATTTTCTTCCACACTACCAGTTTCATTATCAATCCCCGCAATTATAGCATTTAATAAAGTTGCATGATAAATTGCTTCACGGTTATCATTTTTAACATATTTTATAAAATAATCAAGTTCGCGCCAAGTATCATAATGAGTAACAAATGGACAAGCAGTATCAGTTCCAATTCCTACTTTAATGTCATTATCAAGACAAGTTTTAGAAGCAGAAACAATTCCTTCAAATACTATGTTACCATTGTACTGAGTTAAATCAGTGGCTTTACTGATTGAACGGTCAAATTTTGCAAGGGGAATTGCTGGTGAAATTGTGGTAATTAGTGAAGCATTATGTTCTTTAAATAGGGCAATTATTTCTTCATCTAACTTTGCGCCATGTTCAATTGTGTCAACCCCATTTTCTAAGGCTAATTTTACACCAAGAGGAGATTCAACGTGGGCCGCAACTTTATACCCAAGTTCATGAGCTCGCTTGCATGCCGCATTAATTATTTCAGGACTCATTTTTAATTCACCTGGTTCACCCTTCTTCTTGGCATCAAGAACACCACCAGTAATCATTAATTTGATTAAATCAGGTTTAGTTTTACTAATTTCATCAATGTAATATCTTGCACTATCAATATCAGTTGCTTCATATGCTAAAATACCTGCCATATGTCCTCCAGGTACTGACAATGCCATATTTGATGCAAGTATTCTAGGACCTTTAATTTTGCCTTTATTAATATTTTCACGAATTGTTGAATCAATATTTGATAAACCACCGACCGTTCTTATCGTAGTTACACCACTTAATAATTCCGTTTTTGCATATTTTGCGCAAAGTTTATAAACGATATAGCGAGTTAGTTTAAAAGATAATAATTTATTTACTGATTCTTTATTTTGTTTCTTAGTATCTTTGGGCATGCCAGAGCCAGGAAGATGAACATGCATATTGATTAAACCTGGTAAAACATATTTACCTTTTAAATCAACTATTTTCATACCAGTTGGTTTATTTTTAGTAATTTCTTTTATTCTTCCATCTTCTACAATTATACTGTAACCAGTTAATGGTTCCATATCTTTTTTACCATTTAAAATTATGCCATTAGTTAATGCATATTTCAATTTTAATCACCTCTTGTATTAGTCTTAATTGACAATTTTTTATTTTATTTATAGAAAATATTTACTTACTACTTAGTATTTTTTTAATTACCCAAAATTGAAATTTTTTAGGCATTATATTTAGTAATCTTAAGTAAAAATTAGCATTTATTTTATATGCAAATTTAGTCTTTTTACTATTTAGTACTTTTGCCACCTTTTTTGCAAGTTTTTCTGGTGGAATGTTTTTAGTTTCAATTTTATCGACAATTTGTTTAAATTTATTAGCATTATAATCATATATTTTAGTGCTATGACAAAATTCTTCTAAACTCTTGGTTGAAGCATTTAACATATTAGTCTTTACTGCCCCTGCTCTTATAACCGAAACGTCTATTCCTAATAATTGTAATTCCATTCTTAAAGAATAACAATACTTATCAAGCGTTGATTTAGTAATAGCATAAATACCCGTAAAAGGAAGGGGATTAAGCGGAGCAAGTTCACTAGTTATTGTAACTATTCTGCTACCTTTAGCGAGTAGTGGCAAAAAGGTTTTATTAATTAGATAACAGCCGAAAAAGTTAATTTTAAATATTTCTTCAAATTTATTGTAATCAATTTCTACTAATGAATTCATAGTATATTTTCCTGCAAGATTGATAATTCCATCAATTCTATCAGTAATGGTACATACCTGATTAAAAACGCTAATTACCTCAAGTTCATTAGTGATATCGCACTTAAATTGTTGATATTTATTATTTTTAACATCATCATTATTGATTATATCTAAACCAATCACAAAATAGCCTTCAGATAATAATTTAAGAATGGTTGCTCTCCCCATTCCTCCACTTGCCCCAGTAACAATAACATATTTCATATGCGCTCCTATTAATTTGTATTATATAATGTAAATTATACCATCTTAATTAAACATTATCAAGATAAAAGGATTACGCTTAATAAAAAGTGTGTTTATTTTTTAAAAATGTCCCAACAATAAATATTATGGTTTAATACCCTAGGAGGTATTAACCATGAAGAAAGTAGAATAAAGATCTAATCGTAAATAATAATATTCTAGATAAATACGATGCTCACTCTAGAACTCCAAGATTAAAATACTTTGGTAAATGTTTATAAATGAATGTTTGTGAAGATTATTGGTTAGGTATTGATTTTGGTAAAATAACTTTACATGGTGCAATTGATAATGCAACCGGAACAGTTTGTGGTATATATTTTTATAAACACGAGACTTTAAATGGTTATTATCATCTATTTGAGCGTATTTGGCGTAAATATGGCGTTCCAGCTAAATTTTTAACTGATAATAGAACTGTATTTATATATAATGGTTTAAAACAAAAATCAATTAACCAAGTTAATAATACAAATATATGTTGATGCTTATTATTTACCATCTGTTACTAACTGTTTCATAAAAATAAAGCAATTATTTATTTTACATTGTTTGACAAAACCCCTACCAACTTTGAAGTTGATAGGGGTTTTTTATCAGTATAATTTTTTACAGAGCCTTTTTAATTTTTTCATCACAAAATATTATCTAAAACATATTTACAAATGTTTTAACTTTGTTCTTCTATTTTTTCAAACTTAGAAAAGACAGACATATTTTCATTTACGATAAATGTATAGGTTGCATCTGTTGAAATTAATGTCTCACTTTGGTCAGTACTAGTATACCAGCCTACAAATCTATATCCTTCAACTTTGACATGCGCAGTAAGAGTTATTTGTGTACCTTTTTCAACTCTTCTACCATTACCAAAATCAATCTCTTGACCATTTTCGGTAATGTAACCAGCTTCAGTAGGATAAGCATTAAATAAGTGCATCTCTTTTTCGATAAATTTTGCGTAAACGTGTCTTTCTTCGTTCACCATAAAAGTATACGTAGCGTCCGTAGAAACTAATTTTTCAGATTGGTCAGAATCGAAGTAAAACCAACCAACAAAGTTATATTCAGATTCAGCTACGGCAGTTAGCGTTATTTCTGAACCTTTTTCCATCATTTTTCCATTGCCAAAATCTACTCTCTGTCCGTCTTCCAATAAATAACCACCGTCGTAAGGGCTACACTGTGCAAGAAAACGCACTAGTTCAATAACCTTCAAAGTTATAACAACTTTTAATTCAGGATTATTTAAATATGTATATGTTATTGTGTACGTTCCTTCTTTACTTGTATCAAACATACCATTTTCAGTATAGTTAATTGTACTCTCAATCCTATATTCTAGCCCTAAAATAAGCCTTTCATATTTGTCGCCAATCTTACCAAGTAAAGGTAGTCCCTCAGGCAAAGCATAAAATTCTTGATTTAAGTTTAGTAAATATTCAGTAACTAAATTGCCATCATTGTCCAAATAAAATCCATAATCTGATGAATCTTCTAATTTAATTTCTGTAGCAATTGCTCTAAACAATGCGGTCAAATGCAAATTGTTTGTTTCTTCATTTACAATAAATGTATGCTTAAGTTCTGTAGATAGTAGGCCTTCGATACTATAATAATCAGCAGATATAAACCATCCTACAAAATAGTACCCTTCTTTTGCTTTAACTTCTATTGTAACCTCAGAATTTTCAGGTAAATCATCGCGATAAAAACCATCTTCTGAAACGTAAGGGCCATCAACAAATTCTCCACCATTTTCAATTATCGCACTTACAGAGAAAGCTTTTTCGAATCTAGCATAAACAGTAGTTTCTTTCATTACAATGAATTCATGAAGATATTCGGTAGAAATAAGCGTTGCATTTTCTCCTTCGCCATCATACCACCCTACAAATTTACTATAAACATACTCTCCTGAAGCAAAAACTTTAACTTTTTCTCCTTCTCTAACCGCAATTTCAAGTCTTTTCATATTTTGAGGTGTTTCATTTTCATTATACTCAAAAACATAACCACCTTCATCTGCAATTACTGTTAGTGTAACCATATCCTTTTCAATAAATCTTGCAAAGATATACGTATTACCAGTTATAGTGAACGTTTCAGTTGCGTTTGTTGAATAATGGCGTTTTTCTTCGCCAAAATTGTTTGCTATATACCAACCACCAAACTTATATCCTTCTTTAGGTTCGGCTGTTAACGTAAGTGTACCACCGAGATCAACTTCCTCACGATAGCCATCAGGATCTTTTACAATGATTTTATCATTCATTTTAATAATACCTTTTTCGACGTCTTCCGTTTCTATATAAGAGTAAGTTTCAGCTTTTGGCACTTCTACAGTAAGTGAGGTTTTAACCTCTTCATCGTATTTGTACGTAATGGAAATTTCATATGTACCTGTTTTTTCATAATTAACTTTACTTGCATCAACAATGAATTCTGAAGCATTGAGCGTGCGTCCTTTTTCATTTTTAACAACGATATTAGCTAGATTTGGCATTTCTTTACTATCTAAATTATAATAAAAATTACCATATTCAAAGCCATCGCAACTTACCGTTAAATTTGTAATTATTTCAACAAACACTGCCTTTATATGCTCATCTTTACCATTTTGATAGTATATATACTCACTTTCAAGAGAGATAGGTTCTTCAGAACATTTTCCATTTTCGTCTACAGAATACCAGCCGATGAATTTATATCCTTCTGCAGGAGTAGCTACAATTTTTCTAAAATCATGAAGAGGGAAATACTCTAAGGTCTCTGGAGTGTCACTTTTAGTTATAGGATACTTACCATAGCGAACATCCTCAACCTTACCCTTACCGGAAAATTCCACTGTAAGATTTGAGAATTGGTTAGAAACATGTACCATAAAGCTATTATCAACGTCTTCCGAAACTAGCTTATATTTTACATAATATTTTCCTTCTTTTCTAAAGTCTAGTCCATCATAATCTATAGTATAATCACCAAAATAAAGAGGAACGTATTCATACGGATCCTCTAATTCATCATTACGACGAAGCCCCGTTATTTCTAGTTTTAAAAGATCAATTTCTGGCGCACCAGGTTTATAAAATATAGATGTTGCAATATATTCCGTTGGTTTCCCATTATGAAAACCTAATGGTATGTTAGATTCTCCTGGTTCTATTCTAACTTGATAAACCTCTTGCTTGTTAGAAAATTCAGGTTTAATTGTAAACAATGCTAAAATGGTTAAATCATACTCACCTTGTTTTACTTCATATACAAGTTCATCTGAAAGTTTTTGGCCAACTATACCACCTTCATGACATACATACCATCCACCAAAATCAAATGTTCTATCTGGAACGGCGGTCAATTTATATTCATACCTTTTATCAGCAAACAAAAATGACTTCTCATTTAATAACTCATCTACCTTGTCATTTACATAGAACTTCCCACCAGTTGTTGTGATTGCCGAAACATCACCATTTTTCTCGGATATATGAATAGTTATACTAGCCCATAGTTCTTTATTTTCTTTAGCAATAAACTCTACTCTATAACTTCCTTCTTTTGAATAGTCTAATTTATCAAGTCCAATTATATCATATTGCTCAGGAGATAAAAGAGTATACATTAATTTTTCATTTTTACGTTTTAAACCTTTAATCATGAGGGCAGTTATATCAATATTATTAGGATTACCTGGCTTAACATATAGCTCAGTCGCAGCTCTTCCGTCAGGAAACACGACAGGGACGCCTGATTCTCCAGGGAATGCCCACAATTGATATACTCCATTTAGATCACCTGCAAATTTTGCTACTATTGTTTGCTCGCCTTCTTCGACTGTATATTGAGGAAACTGTGATGTAGAAAATGGTTTATCTTCTATAACTCCATTTACTTGTCTATATAATCCTTTATAATCAACATCATAGCCGCCCCATAACGATATATTAATAAGTGTTCCTTTTTTTATGTAAAAAGTCTTTTCTTCATCACTATTGATACTAAATTCTCTTACTATATCCCTTAAATAACCTTTTGTTCCTATTTTTACATCAACTATTCCCACACAAGGTCCTTGATTTTTTATCGTAACTTTTTCTCCGCTTTCCGCATCAATAAAGATAAACATTGAAAAAGAATCAGTTTCAAATGTTAATTTTCCGTCCTTGAACTCACTGTCAAGTTGTTCAACTTCCTCTTCACTCTTAACGTGGAAAACCCAATATTTTGTTGCTCCTTCAATCGGAGTAGGCACTGATACTTTAACTTTTCCATTTGGTTGAACTTTTACACCATTTGATTGCACAGAAATATCCATTGCCACCAAATCAGAGCCTTCATAAGTTTGAAATTCATCAGGTAATTTTTCTACTGACTGCAGAACGTTTTCATCGGTTGCCTGTAATTTCTCAGTTATAAGTTTTGCCTTTTTTTCAAAGTTTCCTCCTATTAATGTAACTCCATTATCGCTTTTGAGTTCATTTAAGCTTTTATTACAACTACTACAACTATTGCAACTTGAAAATAAGCTTACACTTATAACCATTAGAATAGCCAAAATAATGTTTCGATGTTTTCTTTTCATATTTTTGCTCCTTTTTATTTTTAGTTATATTTAAAATTGTTATATGCAACAATTTAACAATTATCAATGTTTTGACATTGATTTTGACACTTATGTGTCACTTGCGGTTATTTTGCTTCTCTATGATACTCAGATATTAATATTTCTTGTTTAAATATTATAAGTCAATATCATTCCGCCAAATAATATTTAATAATTGCTTCAAAAAGCAAAAAAAACCTTATTCAAGTTAATCACACTATTAAGTTGCATCCCCTCCCATCTTTAATTGATATTTATCTATATAAGTTTAAATAAAACATCCCTATCTTAATATAGAAAAGCTCTCTATTCCTATAGAGGGCTGCTTTTGTAACTTGAT
>ENA-OOZD01000408-OOZD01000408.1-human-gut-metagenome-genome-assembly--contig:-NODE-408-length-22216-cov-2.935608_pt1 | contig 22216 bp, 16 predicted proteins | sample MGYA00241186_ERZ501395 | MGnify/ENA primary metagenome ERZ501395 (study PRJEB25962, sample SAMEA2042730) | human gut metagenome | biome: human gut; feature: human-associated habitat; material: faeces... | reverse complement strand
CTGAATCTGCCACCGGCAGCGCTCGGCGACGAAGCCCGGCACGCGGTTTTGGGGTTGCATACTGTATTCTTTACATTGTGTTATAATGATTTGCTTAATCACTTGTAAATCCTTGATATATCAACGATTTTTAGTGCATATACTAAAAATTCAAGCTGTATCAATCAACCACAGAAAATTAAAAGTGTTAGAAAAAGTGTTAGAAAAAGAGCAAAAAAAATAAAGCCATATACTACGAAATGGCTTTATATCAATGGCAGGGGCAGAAGGACTTGGTCTCGCCTGCCGGCTCGGTCGGTGCTTCTGCACTTCGTGCAGAGGTCTCCACCGGAGACCCGCACCCCTCAACACGCTCCGCGTGCCTCGGAGTCTAAATCATTTTACTCAATGCCAAAACAAAAACGGTCACCTTTCGGTAACCGTTTTCGATTTGGCAGGGGCAGAAGGACTTGAACCCTCGGCACGCGGTTTTGGAGACCGCTGCTCTACCAACTGAGCTATACCCCTATATTAAATTCTTCCTTGCGGAAATCACTTTGATATTATACATATATTGCATCATTTTGTCAACAATAATTATTTCAAAATGTTTTTATGAAGCTTCTTTTTAAATCTAATACACAACAGAAAAAACGATAACAATCGGCGTCGGTGCTATTGCTCGGAAAAGCTGCAAACGGATGATGCATTATCGATGACAAAACCGGTTTCCGCATAATTTTTCTTTTGTCCGTTATCTTTCTAATCAAAAAAAGAAAAACGAAAAGATAAACATACAAAACAAAAAGAAACGACAATCTTCGCACGAAAATTGTCGTTTCCTTGGTGGACCATCAGGGACTCGAACCCCGGACCGCCCGGTTATGAGCCGGATGCTCTAACCAACTGAGCTAATGGTCCGCATCTAAACTGCTTGATTATTATATATATAAACGGCACAATTGTCAAGGGTTAATTTTTCTTTTTTTAAAATAGTTGTCGTTTCGAAGTTCACCGCCGAAACTTGTGTAAAAACGCATAATTTTATATGTTTTTGACGCTTTTACATATTGCAAATCCGTAGATTTATTATATAATTATAAAAACAGACTTTTATCCGGTTTTGTTTTTGTACAAAATATACATCAAGTGAGGTGAGAACTTGTACGGACTTATAGATCATCAGGAAGAAATTAACCGTCTTATGTCACGTTACGGCGTAAAATTCGGACTTTATAAAAACAACAAATTCAATGAACGGCTTTTCCCCTTTGACACCATACCGCGCATAATACCGAAAAACGAATTTGAATTTCTTGAAAAAGGCTTGAAGCAGCGCGTTTACGCTCTTAATTTGTTTTTAAACGATATTTATTCCGACAAAAAAATCATACGCGATAAAATAATTCCCGAAGAATTCATATATACTTCGCCGGGCTTTTCCGCACCGTGCGACAAACTGACTCCGCCTAAAAAGATATATAATCACATTTCGGGTATAGATTTGGTACAAGGCAAGGATATGTGCTGGTATGTACTTGAGGACAATTTACGCATACCCTCCGGCGCGTCTTATCCGATGATAGCACGCGAGCTTTGCCGCAGAGCAAGTCCCGACACGTTCCAAAACAATTCGGTAGACGACAACCGCGACTACGGCGGGCTTTTGCGCCGTGTTCTCGATGATGTAAACACCGGCGGAATCAACGTGATTTTGACCCCCGGCCGATACAACTCGGCTTTCTTTGAGCATTCGTACCTTGCGGAGCGCACAAAGGCTGTATTTGCTATGCCGCAGGACCTTTTCGTTGAAGGCAACGTGCTTTATTACAGTGAATATTCCGGTAAGCGACAGCGCGTAGGCACGGTTTACCGCCGAATTTCAGATGAATACATTGACCCTATGACATTTTACGCAGGCTCTCTTCTCGGAGTACCGCATATCATAGATTCTTACAGAGCCGGAAATGTTGCGATTGTAAATGCGCCCGGAAACGGCATAGCGGATGACAAGGGCGTATATTATTTCGTCCCGCAAATGATAAAATATTATCTCGGCGAAGAACCGATACTAAACAATGCCGTTACCTATCTGCCGATAATAAAAAAAGATCTCGATTATATAATCGAAAATCTGCCATCGCTGGTTATAAAAGATGTATCGGAGTCCGGAGGCTACGGGGTCATATTCGGAAATACTCTGTCCAAAAACGAACTCTCTGCCATAAAAGAAGCCGTTAAAACGACGCCTCGCCGATTTATAGCGCAGGAGGTTATAGACTTTAAAGGGCTCAAGGTTTTTGAAAACGGCAGGCAAGTCGAAAGGAAAGCCGATCTTCGGGCATTTATACTCTACGGCGACGAAATAAAAGTTTGGCACAGCGGTCTTACACGCTATTCTCAAGATCCGGATTCTTTTGTTGTAAACTCATCTCAGGGAGGAGGATTTAAAGACACATGGGTATTATCTCGATAAAATCCACGGACAATCTCTTTTGGCTCGGCAGATATGTGGAGCGCGTCTTTACCACTCTTCGCGTTTTTTCGGAATATTACGATAAAATGATAGACAAAGACGAAAACGCCTATGTTGATTTTTGCAACAAGCTCGGTATAGAAAACACATATTCCTACAAGCAGGAATTTATAACGAAATATCTTTTTGATGAAAACGACCCGAATTCTGTTATGAGTAATTTACTCTGCGCCTATGATAACGCCGTTGTTATGCGTAACGAGATAAGCTCCGAAACGCTGTCATATATTCAAATGGCGGTAAATTATATGGAGCAAGGCAGAGAGAGCAGCGCACCGATGCTCAAATTGCAGGAGGTATTTGACTGCATATTTGCCTTTTGGGGCAGTGCCGACGACTTTGTTGAATCGGAGACAACGAGAAATATACTGAAGTTCGGCAGAAGCGTTGAAAGACTTGACCTCTATACCCGTTTTTCCTTTTCTCCGACTCTCATCAAAAAGGAATTCAGTATACTTTTAAACCGTCTTTACAAAGTCGGCGTAGACTGTAACATAGACGCTATCAACACCCTTATGAACATCATTCTCGAAAAAGATGAGTACAGCGACTACGACCTATATACCGTGCGCGACGAGTTGTCTAAGGTATTTATTACGGCACCGCAGTATTGATCAAAAAAGGAAGATAAACGTGAAGCACATCAAATTTTTTTACAGTATGAAAATTGATTTTTCGTCCCCTGTGATAAGGCACTGCTTTTCTTTGAGATGCTTGCCGTTTGATACGCCGTCGCAGAGGATAGAGCTCATAAATGTGGATATAGAGCCGCATAACATGCTTACCGAAACGGCCGACGGCTTCGGCAACAGAGTCCTCACCGACAGAATTATCGAGCCTCACTCAAAATTCGTTGCAATAGTTGATGGAAAAGCGAGTTTAGACTTTTCAAAGCGCGAAAAGGAAGAGCTTAACTGCATTTATAAATATCCGTCGCAGCACACGGTACCCGGAGAAAAAATCATTGAACTCGTGTCGGGGCTCGGTGATATGGCAAACCTTACCGCGCTTGAGACCGCACAGGCGGTTTCAAAAAGAATCGGCGAAGTATTCAGCTATAAAAGCGGCGTAACAAATATAAATACCACAGCGGAAGAGGCACTGCACCTCGGGTGCGGCGTTTGTCAGGACTACGCGCATATGTTTTTATCGGCGGCAAGACTTTCGGGCGTTCCGGCAAGATATGTTGCAGGCATACAAAAAGGAACCGGTGAAACGCACGCCTGGGCAGAGTTTTACGACGACGGCATATGGGTCGGAATTGACCCGACGAATCACAGAATGTGCGATGAAACGTACCTTGCGCTAAGCCACGGCAGAGACTTTGCGGACTGCGGCATCAACCGCGGGCTGTTTATCGGCGGAGGCACTCAAACACAAAGCATCGTGGCTACGGTGGAAGAAATATAAAATTAGTGGTTATCCATGGCCCATTAAACAAAGTGTTCTCATCTTTTCAGATCGAGCGAATACGAATGCTCGAATTGCGGCAATAAAAGCGACAAGCCCTATACAGAGTGTCCGCACTGCGGCTCGGAAATGACATCGTATCAAGGCTACCACAGTTATGACCCGAGTTAGATTGACGAGATGGCGGATTACGACGAGATGTTCGGCGACGATGACGACTGAAAGCAGAATTTGTTCCAAAAAAAGAATCGAGCAGCGTATATCTGCTCGATTCTTTTCTCTTTTATCGAATGTTGTTTTTTATCACCGACCAACTGTCTGTTAACCGTTCGAGATTATATGAAGCATTGGCGGGACTTGTTGACGGCAAAGCCACGGTATCTCTGCCGACGGTATCTTTAATATACTTATTAAACAATTTTTCGCTTGTTTTGCCGTTTGAGTAGATTTGTCTTATACTGCAGGAGGATAAAATCACCCCTATATCATTCGGTACAACATTTTTAATAGAGCTGTCGGAAGACCCCACTATATCGCAACTTTTTATAACGTCCCAAAGCGCGATATTATGGCTCTGCAAAAGAGCTGTTTTTTCTTCATTAGACGATGGCACCGCACAGCCGAGTACGGCGGCGAGCACACGCCAAAAACGATTTTGGGGATGCCCGTAGTAAAAGGATACTTCCCTTGATTTAACCGACGGAAATGAACCGAGAATCAATATTTTGGAATTGCGGTCATAAATCGGCGGTATAGTATGTAAAAGGTGCTCCGAAGTCATTGGTTTTTATCCTCAACTATTCTGTAATATGTTCTTGCCGTTACAGCATACACCAAAACGTAAATAATTGCAAATACGGATATTGTTGCGACGGTGCACCAGAAGAACAGCGTAACATTGCTGAGGTTCAGCAGCTTTAATAGCTTTGTAATTACTTTAAATCCGAAGCAGATATGAATTACGGCTGTAACGAGCGGCAGGAAAAATACGGTGAGCACCTGGGAATGGATACTCTTTTTGACCTCTTTTTTGCTCATTCCGACATTTTGCATTATTACATAACGCTGCTTATCGTCATAGCCCTCGGAAATCTGTTTATAATAAATTATCAAGACCGTTGCAACAAGGAAGAGAAGTCCCAAGGTTATGCCTATAAAGAACAGACCGCCGTACAGAGACATCATACTGTCGCGAGAGATTTCGGCACAATTTAAATCGACTGCGGAGGTCTCGCTTATATCGCAAAAAAGAAGCGATATATCCTTCATATACCCCTTTTGCACGTCTTTCGGCGCATCGGTATCAAAGCCGTAGGCGAAGCCCAAGTCGGTGTGAGAGGCGTCTGCACCCTCGCTTTTGTAACCCATGGAATTATATATCGACATGGCGGCTTTTTCATCGGAAACAATATAGTAGCTGTAATTTGAGGTAAACGCCGAATAAGAGTCAATAGTAGGGAAAACGTCCACGGTATGCTTTATTTTATACGAGTCGTCGCCGAATTTAACCGTACCCGAAAAAGCCTTGCCGCGCGGCGTACAAGACAGCACCTCATCGCTTTGGAGTGTTTCGTTTTTTTCTGTTATCCTGTTGTATTCCGATACCGGTATCAGCGTCACAATGTCTACTCCGAGTCCGTCGTTGTAGTCGGGGGTTACGGTAGCCGTATAGCCGCTGTCGTTAGCGTAAGACGAAAATGAGAGATAGCGGTAATAAAGCTCGTTCTTACTTTCTATACCGTATTTTTGAGCCTGCGTCGTCATAACATCGGCACAATCTTTGCAATTTTCCGTTGTTGCGTTTTGCACGTCGATATAAATATTGCGAGGATACCGCGTGCGCATAATGTCCTCCGTACCGGCATACAGCGATACCGTAGTGGACACGGTGACAAGCACCGCGGTGGAAAGAATGCAGATGCTCGCAAGTCCTGCCGCATTTTGCTTCATACGGTATATCATACTTGAAACAGAAGTAAAATGCTTTGCTTTATAGTAATATTTTTTATTTTTTCTGAGAGCTTTTAATATCCATATACTGCCTGAGGAGAAAAGCATAAAGGTTCCGACTATTACGAGCAAAACCGCCGCAAAGAACGCGCCCATCGCCGTTATCGGTGATTTTACAACGAGAGCTATGGTATAACCTGAAGCAAGACAGGCTGCACCTAAAACAGCCGTAAGTACCTTTGCCTTCGGCTCTTTTTCGCCCTTATTTCCACCTTTTAAAAGTTCAACGGGATTTGATAGGCTGATGCATAAAAGATTATGTGCAAGATTCAAAAGAGCTATTGCGCCGAATACCAAAGCAGTAATGTCAACTGTTGACTGATAAAATCTAAAATCAATATTTCCGCCGAATTTCAGTATTTTAAGCAGCAGCAAAAAGGTCAGCTTTGAAAAAAGCGCACCTATGGCGATGCCTGCCGCAGTTCCGAAAATATAGGTATAGGCAGTTTCAATGAAGAGTATTTTCGCTATATGGCGTTTTTCCATACCGAGAATGTTGTATAATCCGAATTCCTTTTTACGTTGTTTAATAAGGAAGCTGTTTGTGTAAAATAAAAATATGGCAGAGAAAATACCGACTGTTGCAAGGGCAAACGTCAAGAGGGAATGCAGAGCGTCGCTATCTGCCCATTTTATGTTTGCTATTGTGCCGACCACAAAAAACATAGCCGTTGTAAATATACACGTCAAAATATACGGCACATATGTTTTACGATTATTTTTAAGATTTTGAACGGCAAGCTTTGAATAGAAAAAATTATTCATTGCTCTCACCTCTCGTTGCCATTGCGGTCAGAGTGTCCGAAATCTTCTGGAACATCTCGTCGTTATCCATACCTCCGCGATAAATCTGATTGAACACCTCGCCGTCCTTTATGAACATAATCCTGTTGGCGCAGGACGCCGCCTTTGTGGAGTGAGTAACCATCAAAATGGTCTGACCCTCCTCGTTAAAATCGCCGAACAGCTTTAAAAGAGCATCGGAAGCCTTTGAGTCAAGCGCACCGGTGGGCTCATCAGCCAATACAATCTGCGGATTTGTTATGAGAGCTCTTGCGACGGCGGCACGCTGCTTTTGTCCGCCCGAAACCTCATATGGAAACTTTGAGAGTATATCGGTAATTCCTAACTTTTCGGCAAGAGGCCTCAACCTCTTTGCCATTTCATCGTACGGTTTGCCTGAAAGCACAAGAGGAAGGAAGATATTGTCCTTTAAAGAGAATGTGTCCAAAAGATTAAAATCCTGAAATACAAATCCGAGATTATCGCGCCTAAACGCCGAAATTTCTCTCTCTCCTATTGCTGATAGACTTCTGCCGTTCAACAGCACCTCTCCGCTCGTAGGCTTATCAAGCGACGCCAAAATATTAAGCAAGGTTGTCTTACCGGAACCCGACTCTCCCATTATTGCAACATACTCGCCCTTTTCCACGGAGAAACTGACATTGGAAAGAGCTTGAACGTGCGCTCCGCCGAAACGGGTCGTATAAACCTTTTTCAAATTGTTTACTTCTAAAAGCGGCATAATAATTACCGTAGCCTTTCTGCTACAAATATTACATAAACAAACACGGTTAACCCTTGCTGTAGCCGTACAAGGCGTGACGGGAATTTCGTCTGTCTCAAAAACATAACCGAATAGCTTTTCTTTTTCGGCGTGATTTTACGTACCGAATGTATCCCTTTGTTTATTGCACGTTCAGTATATCAAAACGGAGAATCGCAAGCCATCGAAAAGGCTTACAATTCCCCTTTTAAGCTTACATTTATGTGAGGTAGCGTTATTCCACTCCGAGGCTGACGGTGTCAAGACAAAGTTTGACCGCAGTCCCCTTTCCCACCTCGGATGTCACCGTAATTGTGTGGGAGAGCTTTGTAAGTATCTTTTTGCAGAGAAAAAGTCCTATTCCCGTAGATTTTTTATCTTCTCTGCCGTTGAAGCCCGTAAAGCCCTTTTCAAAAATACGCGGTAAATCTTCGGGTCTTATACCTATGCCCGTATCGGCAATAACGAGAGTCTTTTCGGCACTCTTATCCATATATATTTCAACCGCGCCATCCGAAGTATATTTCAGTGCATTGGAAATAATCTGTTCAATTACAAACGACAGCCACTTCTCATCGGTAAGCACACGGCAATTGATGTCGCCCACAATAACCTTTGTCTTTTTACGCAAAAACTGCTTTCTGTATTTTTTAACCGCCGCTCTGACTATTCCGCCTAAATCATAGCTTTTTATTTCGAGGTCGGAAGAGATGCTGTCGGAACGGATGTACTGAAGCACCATTTCAACATATTGCTCTATTTTAAAAAGCTGCTCTTCAAGCTCGTCGTTTTCCGGAGAACAGTCTGTTTGCAGCAGCAGCCTCATAGCGGCTATGGGAGTTTTTATCTGATGCGCCCAGAGAGTAAAATAGTCCGCCGAATCGCTGTATTTGCGATTCATACGTGTTTCGGCATCTGTTTTGAGTGCGGACATCTTTTCGGCAATATCGGCAAGGTCCTTTTTTATTGGGTCATTATAATCCGGCAATTTAAGAACGGCATACTCTGCGTCGTTTTTAATTTTTTCAAGTCTCTTATGCTTTTTGTATACCGAGGAAAAACGCAGAACAAATACAATCAAAAGAATTACGGCGGAGATGAGCGTCGCATACAGCACCGGCTCCGTTTCCACTCCGTAAAGCCAGAACACCGTATAAAATACCACCGCTGCAAATACAAACGATAATACGGACAAGATATTGCCCGCCGTATATCCGAAAAGTGCTTTAAACCAATCTTTCATAAAACCTACCTGACTATATAACCGAGACCCTTTTTGGTAACTATAAAGTCGCAAAGCCCGGCATCTTCAAGCTTTTTGCGAAGCCGCGTCATATTTACCGTGAGTGTGTTGTCGTCAATAAAGCTGTCGCTTTCCCAAAGCTTATCCATAATCATATCGCGCGGGACAACCTTGCCCGAATTCTCCATAAGCAGCTGCAAAATTTTAAACTCATTTTTCGTAAGCTCGGTTTTTTTGCCGTTAAAATCTATCGTCGCGTCATTGAGGTTGAGTATTGCACCGCCGTGTTCGATAACCGACGTTGTCCCCGAAAAAGAATACGTGCGGCGCATTACCGCCTGCACCTTTGCAGTGAGAACGCTCAAATCGAACGGTTTGGATATAAAATCGTCACCGCCCATATTAACAGCCATAACTATATTCATTTTGTCGCTTGCCGAGGAAATAAATATTATAGGCACATTTGAAAACTTGCGTATTTCGCCGCACCAGTAAAATCCGTTAAAATACGGCAGAGATATATCAAGGAGTATAAGCTGCGGCGCAAACGACACTACCTGTTCGGTTATATTTTTAAAGTCAACAACAAAATCCGCATCATAATCCCATTTGCAAAGATGCTCTTTAAGGGTTCTCGCTATGACCTTATCGTCTTCAATTATAAGTATCTTTTGCATAGTTTCACCTTCATATGTATTTTAACACGAATACGGCAAATTGTCGATATAAAACAAAAATCGGCGCGGTATAAGACAATACTGCCCTATACTGCGCCGAAATGAGCGATTAAATTATATCAGTCTACTCTCTTGTCGCCAAAGAAGAAGAGCGCAACGGTACCGGGGCCCGTATGTGAGCCGATAACGGTGCCAACGCTGTTGATTTCGACCTTGCCGTTGAGCTTTTTGAATTTTGCCTCAACAAGGTCGGCAACGGCTCTTGCGTCATCATAGCAGGCGGATTCGGAAATGTAGCACTTGCCGCTGTAATCAAGACCGCCGTCTGCGTGCTCGACCATACGGTTAACTATCTCTTCAATAACCTTTTTCTTTCCGCGGTACTTTGTTCTCGGTATTAGCTTGCCGTTATTATCCATATTGAGGAGAGGACATATGTTGAGCATTGTGCCGAAAATCTGCGCGGTCTTTGTTATTCTGCCGCCGCGATAATAGCTTGTAAGGTCGGTAGAAAAGAACCAATGATGAACATTGAGCTTACGCTCCTCGGCAAAATCACGAACCTCTTCTATGCTCTTGCCGCTGTTTTTAAGCTCTGCCAAAGTGTCCATTAAAAGACCGTAGCCGGAGGAAGCACCGAGAGAGTCTACTATATATATTTTTCTGTCGGGGTACTCTTCGAGGAGCTCGTCACGCGCAATGCAAGCGGAATTATATACGCCCGAAAGTCCGGTTGAAAGAGAGACGTGAAGAATATCCTTGCCGTCCTTTAAGAACTCTGAAAAATACTCCTTAAACTGACCGACGTTGACCTGGGAAGTGGTGGGCTCCGCTCCGTCGGCTATTCTCTTGTAGAACTCGGCGAACGACATTGATTTACCGAGGTCATCGGGATACTCCTTACCGTCCATATTGAAGTGAAAGCAAACATAATGCACTCCGATTTTATCAAAATGCTCCTGTGAAAGATCTGCCGTGGAGCAGCAGCTTAAAATATAATCTGACATTAGATATACTCCTTAATTTTCTGTATCTGTCACCGGTAAAACTTCCGGTATTTTTGTTTTAGGTTTGCTCTGAACGCTCCAGGCTATGTTAATTGCATGGTCTGCCACACGTTCAAAGTCTGTTATTGTGTTTATAAACAGCATTCCCGCACGGGTTGTACATTCGTGACTGTTGAGCCTGTCAATATGAGCTTGCTCAAAAGTCTCCTGCATTTTATCAACCTGCGCCTCAAGGGAATTGAGTCTTTCCGCCGTTTGTACACTCAGATTTTGCTCCGAAAAAGCATCTACCGAGCCGTCAATCAGCGAAATGACGGTACTATGCATAGTTTTTAACTCTTTTTCACCCTCCTCTGAAAGCTCTATATTTTCATTTACACGCGACAAGGCGGCTTCCTCAAGGTTTGTCGCGTGGTCGCCTATGCGCTCTATGTCGTTTATAACATGGAACAGTCGACCGATATATTTAGCGTCCTTATAGCTTAAATCAAGAGAGTTTATCTTGACCAGCACGGGCGTTATATTGTGATTGAGATAATTGATAATCTTTTCGGTGTGATTTACTTCGTCAAAATGCTTAATTTCCTTGTTTATAAGGTCGCTTGACGCAATATCGAAATTGCGTCTTGCCAAAGCAGCCATACGAAGAACCTCTTTTCCCACCTGCACTACGGCAAGCGGAGGGGTATTGAGCATTCTCTCGTCAATAAACTGAAGGTGCATTCCGTCGTCCTCTTTACCCTTTTTATCGGGGACAAGAATGCAGGAAAGCTTTACAAGGGCGCCGGCAAACGGGAACATTATTATGGTGCTAACTACGTTAAATATGATATGAACGAGCGATATCTGCATCATCACGTTGTCACTCATAGCCTGTATCCACTTTGTAAACGGAAGGAACGTAGATATGACAACAAAAACAACCGTGCCGATTACATTAAATAGAATGTGCATAACCGCGGTACGTTTTGAATTTGTCTTTGTACCGATTGTCGAAAGAAGCGCGGTAACACAGGTACCTATATTCTGACCGAAAATAATATATACCGCGAACGAAAGCGGCACAAGCCCCTGCGATGCGAGAGCCTGAAGTATGCCTACGCTTGCCGCAGAGCTCTGTATAACGCCCGTAACTCCGGCGCCTATGAGTATGCCTACAAAAGGATTGTCCGCATTTATAATCCAGTTGCGGAAAACCTCGGAATCCTTAAGCGGATCCATGGCGTTTTGCATAAGCTCCATACCCATAAACAGCATACCGAAACCGGCGAGTGCCTGCCCGACATATTTCAGCGAATTCTTTTTGGCAAAAAGAATCATAAATGCGCCTATAAATATAGCTATCGGAGCTATCCCGGTAAGATTCAGCGAAACAAGAACGCTTGTGGTTGTGGTACCGATATTTGCACCCATAATAACGCCTATCGCCTGCGTTAAATTCATAAGACCCGTATTAACAAAGCCCACAACCATAACCGTGGTTGCCGAGGAGCTTTGTATAAGCGTTGTTATGAGAAAGCCGACAAGTACCGCAAGAAAGCGGTTTTTTGTCATTTTTTCAAGTAAATGCTTAAGACGCGACCCGGCTGCAAGCTCAAGTCCCTCGCCCATCAGCTTAATACCGTACAAAAGCAAGCCGAGACCGCCTGCAAAGGTCAGATAATTAGTAATACTCAAATTTTTTCCCCTTTAAAATACTCAGTTTTCCGCTTCTCTGCGTTTTTCGCTGAGCTTGAATTCCTTGCCGTCTTCACCCATGTGATATATTGTTTTGCTCACGGAAATGCCGCTTTTACCGGTTACCCTTGAATAGTTTATGCCTTTTTTGCGAAGATAAGTTTTATACCACTCAAGTCTTCTTAAAAAGTCCTTGTATCTTCTGTTTTCAAGATTTGTCCACGCGACCTCGGATAGTGCCAAAATACGCGGATAGACGGAAAACTCCAATGCACGCTCCGAATCTACCCATTCAGTCCACATTTCGGCTTCTATGCCTATTACGCGCTGCCCGGATTTTCCGAACCCGGATTTGACGGTATTATATTTATACACTTTTTTAAGCGATATAACAGAATATTTGCAATCAAAGTAAAAGTACGCCGTGGGAGAAAGAATAATATCACGCTTATATGACTGCCTTTTGACCTCGCCCGAATTTGACGGCAGCCAATACTGACACGTAATATCGGGAGAAAAGCTGTCATTGATGCAATCGTTCCAGGCAATGGGCGTTTTGCCGTATTTTTTAAGAATCTCGCCTATGCGAGTCATATAGTAGCCCTGAAGCTCCTTTGAGTTTTTAAGACTGTTTTTCTCTTTTGCCGCACGGCACTTAGGACAATCATCCCATATCTTGTGCCCCTTTGAGGCCTCGTCTCCGCCTATATGGAAATGTGTGCTTGTAAAGAGCGGACAAATCTCGGAAAACAGCTTGTCAATGAAATCATACGCATCTTCGTTTCCCGGGCAAATCGCAGCGTCAAATATACCGTTTTCGCAAGTAGGCTTGAATTCACGCGGCTTACAGGCAAATTCCGGATATGCGGCAAGCAGAGCCGAAGCATGGCCCGGCAAATCGATTTCGGGAATAACCTCTATATTAAGCTTTGCGGCGTACGCCACAATATTCTTTATTTCATCCTGCTTATAGTAATAAAAATATTCTCCGCCGCGGTGCTTTAAGCCGAGTCCCTCAAGCCCGGCATATTCACGTTTTGAGCCTATTTCGTTGAGCTTCGGGAATAATTTACTCTCTATTCTGAAACCCTGATCATCGGAAAGATGCCAATGGAACTTATTTAATTTCAGCATTGCCATATTGTCAAGCAATTTTTTCACGGCTTCCGTGCCGAAGAAGTGGCGGCACTCGTCGAGCATAAATCCGCGATATTTAAATGCAGGCTTGTCGCTTATGTAAAGTCCGTTTATAACTGCCCTGCCGTCTGTTTTTTCGGCCTGCATTATTATGGTTTTCAGCGTGACAGCCCCGTAAAATGCACCGGAAGAAGATGAAGCCTTTATCATTATACCGTCTGCGGAAACCGAAATAGAGTAAGCCTCGTTTTCCATTCCGGCTACCTTTTGAAATTTAATTGCACCCTCGCCTTTTACGGGCTTTGTTCTGAGATAATCGGTCAAATATCTACCCGCAGAAACAAACTCGGGTGAGCAAAGGACCTCGGTATTCGAAGAAATTACATATGTACCGTCCTTTGAAGTGTAGTTATTCGGCTTGGGAATAATATTGTATTTAAGCATTTCCAATAACCCTTTCGCAATAAATAATATCCTTTTATCTCAGAAATTACCATTGTAGTAATTATAACAAAAATAAAAGGATATTAAAAGTCTTATTTCAATTTCTGCGTTAATTTCTCATAAATCTCTATAATTTTAAACCGAGGTTCAAATTTTGGGTTACTTTCTACAACTTTAAGCTCGTCCTCTGACAAAATGTCTTGAAGCTCCGCATCATCGGATGACTCGGCTGCGGGCAGACACATAGGCGGAAACATAACGCACCACCAATTTTTGCCTTTTCCCTCTCCTATTATGACGCGCACGGCCTCATATTCACCGGCAGGCAAAGTTATACGATTATCATAAGTTCGCGTCGAAAAAAAGTCCTTGCCTATTTCGAGCCTTACATCATAATCGAAGCCGTTTTTACGTATTACCTCGCGCGCCGTCTCTTCAAGCCGCTCTTTTTGCGGAATAAGCAGCTTTTCGGCATTCGCACTTGTCAAAGAACCGTCAAATATCTCCTTGCCCTCCATGAGCACGGCATCGCGCACCTTAAGCTTCAGTATTTGGTCCTCGTCGCTGTCGGAATTAGCTATTACATGCATACGCAAAACGTCGCGTCTTACGTCGCCGCACGACGCGGCAAATGACACAAAGCTGAAAATCGACGTTATGACAAATGCTGCGGCTAACGATATTTCAAATCTTCGAATAAGCTTTTCTGTTTTTGATTTCATATGTTTTTCATCCTTTCGTAAGGTAATTATTGGAAGAAAAATCATATTTATACAAAAAAAGGAACGCAGGGAATTTTCCCTGCGTTCCTGAAACTCGATGTTTAAAGCTGACTCAATGCGTCGCCTATACTCTTCTCGAGAGCTTCTTTACCGTATTTGTCTATCTCGTTTTTATCTTTTGCCTCATGGGTAAGACAGCCTGCGCCGCCGATACATCCGCCGACACACGCCATACCCTCGATAAAGTTATTTTTAAGGATTCCTCTTGAAGCCTTCAAAAGAGCCGTTTTGCACTCTTCTATGCCGTCGCACGGAAGCGGATCAACGGTGAAATCTATATTCTGCTCCTTAATTGCCTGGCCGACAGCCTCCGAAACGCCGCCGCTTCGTGCAAATATTCTGCCGTAATAGGAAGCATTGTCAAGAACATCCTCAGGAAGCTCGGTAAGCTCGATATTACGCGAGTCAATAAGAGCCTGAAGCTCCTCAAAGGTGAGAACGCAGTCGACATACTGTGCGACTCTTTCCTGCTTCGCCTCGGCTTTTTTTGCCGTACAAGGGCCTATAAATATAACCTTTGCGGTCTCGTCGGTCTCTTTTATATATTTTGCAATCGCCGCCATGGGAGACAGATTGTGTGAAATGTTCTCGGTAAGCTTCGGATAGAACTTCTTTACATAGTCAACAAACGCCGGACAGCAAGAGCTTGTGAGGAAACCTTTTTCGGCAAGCTCTTTTGATTCGCTGTATGCTACAATATCGGCACCGAGAGCAGCTTCAACCACGCTGTAAAAGCCGAGCTTTTTAATCGCGGTCACAACCTGACCGAGCTTTGCATACACAAACTGACTCGCTATCGACGGAGCCACAACTGCATACACATTAAAGCCGTCGCCTTTATTACTGTCTTTTAAAATCCTGATTGCATCAAGTATAAACGACTTGTCCATAATTGCGCCGAACGGACATGCATAAGAGCAGGCGCCGCAGTTTATACATTTATTGTTATCAATCTGAGCGGGATTTTCTTCGCTGTCTGCCATAGAAATTGCCTTTATTTTGCACGCCTTTTCACACGGTCTTGTATAGTTTGAAATTGCGCTGTACGGACAAACCTTGGCACACTGACCACAGTTTACGCACTTTGTTTTGTCAATATGCGCTTTCTGATTTTCGTCAAAGGAAATGGCTCCCTTGCGGCAGGCACTCTCACAGCGGTGTGCGATACAGCCGCGGCAGGACATTCGTCGCAGGCTATATCTATAACCTCTATTATGTTCGGATTTGCTCTGTTGCCTCCGCAGGCGAGCTTTATGCGCTCGGCAACTATTGCACGCTCCTTGTATATACAGCAGCGCATAGTTGCCTTGTCACTCGTTACGGTCTTTGCAATATCATTGAAATTGTTGGCAAGGGAAAACTCTCCCTCGTCAAAGGCTATTCTTGCGACCTCACGAAGGACCTTGTATTTTAAAAGCTGTACCTTCGTATCAAATTTTCTCATTCAATTCACCCTTTGTTAAAAATAGCTTACTTTGATTCGTTTACCCATTTTTTTCAGATACTCCGAAAGCTCTGTAACAAGCTGCATCTTGATGTTAAAGTTTATGGGAAGATTTGGATTTTGATGTGCCGGATTTATTGCAGTTCCGACAAAGAAATTTATATCAGTCGCCTCCTGGAAAAGTATGCGCGCTATCTGCGACGCACCGTCCGCACGGACGCTCCAGTCGGCGTAAATATCATCGTCATTTAGATAACTCTTGGCGTATTCAAGCACTCGGCTCATTGTAATTACACCCTCGGTCGTCAAATCGACGCCGTCAATTTCGGCGATAGGCGGTATTTCGGGGTCGAGATATTTTAAATCCGTCTTAACCTCTTTGCCCAAAAAATCCGCCGCAAGAGTTGAAGTTGTTCCGCCGCATACAATATGCTTGCCGGTCTTGCCGAAAAACAACGACATCATTTTATTGACATCTGCAGGGTCTCTCGGCGGTCCCATGAGAAGATTCACGGATTTTCTCTCGCGGATTTTGACAACGCAAACGGTTGTATCGTCACCGGGCCTTCCGCCATATAGTTTATCACACTGGTCAAGCAGTAATGATGAAAGCGTTTTTGCCGTAAAATCGGGTCGATAATATTCCTCCATAAACTCGATTATCTGGTCGCGCTGCCAACCGAAATTCATATTTTCACCAATACCGGCATAAACCGCTCCGTCACTCGTAAAAATGAGCGTATCGTTAAGCTTTAACGATATTTTCGATTTATATATCATCTTACCGTCGATTTCCACTGCGCTCTCGGGATACACAAGATTTTTCCCGTCACGCAGCAGAATGACATGCGGATTGTCGTATTGGGCTATTTCTGCCTCTTTGTTGTCTATTACACGCACTATTGTAAAAGTGCTGTATGCCACCTGACGTACCGAACATATAGGCAGTGTTTTCGCTATTGTATCAACACACATTTCAAGCGGCATATTATTTGCAATCATGGTGGATATTATTTTCGAAGTCAAAGTAGAGAGAATATTTGCTTTTACACCGGAGCCGAGTCCGTCCGCAAGCACAACAACATAATCGTCATCGCCCTGCTCTATAACCTCCACCATATCGCCGCACAGCTCCTCGCCGTACTTGGTAAGACTCATATGGCCTATGTCCGTGCAAAGATTATTCATCCTTCAACGACTCCTTAAGCTTAGTGAGGGCTATCTTTGTCTCGGCGGTAGTCTCGCCAAGCAGAGAAGCTATCTCCTGAACTATGCGCATTTGCTTTTCGACGACCTTATCCGTTATTTCTATTGTTTGACGGCTAAGCTCCGCCTTTTTCTCTTTTTCTGTCTCCTCGGCGGTAACGTCGCGCATAATGCACATAAGTATATGGTAGACATGGTCGTATACTATTGTTTCTTCAATGTATTTTTTATATTCGGCGAGGTATACGCGTTTTTCGTGAATATCCCTGCCGTTTGAAAGAACATCTATAAAATCAAAAGGCTCCAAAATACGCACAACCGGCTCACCCACAACATCCGAAGCATAACGAATGTTCATAATCTCCCTTGCCGCTGCATTTATCTGCTGAACCACCATATCCTCATTTAAAATGAGTATGCCGTTGGGAGTATTGTTGAGTATATTGTCGGAAAATTTTTCTGCTTTATCCTTAAGGAACGGAAGGCACATCTCGAGATTTGCCTTGCCCTCAAAAACCGCCTGAGCCTTTTCGCGACAGGTATTATAGCCGCACGAACCGCAGTTAAGCTCATCCTCCGGCTTTTGCTTACCCATTTTGCGAAGTATCTCCTCTATCGCTCTGCTGCCTGCCATATTGCGCGGTGAAGCAAGATAAATAAGATTTTTTGAAAGCTCGTTTTCGCTCAAGGCGTCATATTTAAAATCATTGTCGCCCGCGTCTTCGGCAAAGCGACGCACGGTTATATAATCACGCACCGGAGCGCGGTGATTTTTTTCCATAGCCGGACCGCCTATACAGCTCCCCGGACACGCAGACATCTCTATAAAGCAATGGTGTATATTACCTTTTTCAATATCCTTTACGGCATGGATGCAAGACGACATACCGTCAATCGACATATACGTGTAATCGTCGTTATCACAAAGCATTGTTTTGAGAATTCCGCCGGAGGTCGGGAAAAACCTCGTTTTCCCCTTTTCAACTCCGTCATCATCAGGCTCCTGCGCCAAAACAGTATCGGTTTCGGCAAGCCAACCGGAAAGCTCTTCAAATGTCAGCACACAGTCAACCGTACCGGGATACTCCTCGGCCTCTGCCTTTTTTGATATGCACGGACCTATAAATACTGTTTTAGCCCCCGGATGCTCTTTTTTAAGTTTCGTACAATGCGCTTGCATTGGGGATACCACTTTGGCAAGATAGGGTATTACATCGGGGAAATGCTTTTGTACCAAGAGATTTACGGTATGGCAGCAGGTCGAAATAACAACATCCTGCTTTTCACCGTCAACTATTCTGTCGTACTCGTCCTTTACTATTGCGGCTCCGACCGCCGTTTCTTCAACACCGGCAAAGCCGAGCGACATAAGTGCTTTTTTCATCGCGGTAAACGACACGTCGTAATTGGCAATAAATGACGGTGCAAGACTAACATAGACCTCACTGTCACCGGACAACAATTCCTTTGCCTTATAGACGTCGTCGCGTATGATTTTGGCATTTTGCGGACAAGCGACAAAGCACATACCGCAGAGAATACACTCATCCTCAACGATCTGCGCCTGATCGGCCGAAAAACTGATAGATTTGACAGGACAATTCCTGATACATTTATAGCAGTTTTTACAGTTTGATTTTTTAAGCTTTATGTACCCCGCCATATTATACACCTTTTTCCTTGCGACGCAAGATTTTTATGACAGTTTGTCAAGCACGTTGGTTTTAAAGAATTCCTCAACGGTATCGGGAGAAACGGAGAACAGCTCCCCGTCTACGGTAACGCTGACGCCGTTTTGGCAGTTACCCATACAAAACTTTCCGCTGAGAGTGACTTTGTCTTTCAGGTCATTGTCGTTTATGAGGTTCTGAAGCTTTTCAACGACTTCACGCGAACCCTTAAGGTGGCAGGAGCTGCCGATGCAAACTACTACTTTCATATTATTACAATCCCTTTCCCGTAAAACTTTGCATATGAATTTTACTTTAATTCATTTTACCAAAACTTAAATAAAAAGTATATAGGTTTTTTCGGAAAATTCTTATTTCGCAAACAGGTACGGAAAGAAGTATTCAAGCCGTACCTGTTTGTAGTTATTTTTTTGTTTTAAGCACAACTTTAGCGAGATTTGTTCAGACTCTCCCGGCGCCTGTTAAGGTACACAAGAGAGTGAGCAAAGTGAATTTATCGCGGAAAATCAAACCTTAAAGTATTATTTTCGGCGAGATTCGATGAGAAATTTGCTTTGCGTGCCCCGACGCGTACTAAGGTACGCAAGAGGGTGAGCAAAGTGAATTTATCGCGAAAAATCGCCGAAAAGAATCATTCGTAATCTACTACATCTGCCCATCTCAAGAGGAAATCTCTCTCTTCGGGATTCCCCTTAACGCTCTGCGAAGCCGCTACGATAGGAAGCCATTTCTGAACATACTGCTTTGCGGTATCGGTCTTTTTGCAGAACAAATCGAGATACTTATCGGCAAGCTTCTGATCGCCTCTGAGGCAGAAAAGAAGATACGTTCTTGCGGCATCGGCCGCTCCGTTACCCTGTGTTACGTGCGCCCAGTCAATTACGTAATTCACGCCGTCATTGCCGATAATAATGTTACTCGGTCTGAAATCACCGTGGCAAACCTTGTTATGGGTATGCATACCGGCAAGACGTGTGTGAAGGTCATAACGTGTTGTTGCGTCAAGGTCGGTCTGAGATATTTTACCCTGCATTTTATCCTTGAGCTTGTTGAGCATAGGGCAGGTCTTAGCCAAAATGCTCATTTGGATATCAACAAAGAGGTCAAGATATTCCTCTGTCTTAGCAGGATTTTCGTCCATAAGCTGCTGAAGAGTTTTGCCTTCGATATAATCTGAAACAATTGCCCATTTGCCGTCAAGCTTGCAAACCTCTATGAGCTTCGGCATAGGAATACCGGTTTCTTCAACACGTGCCTGATTCAAGGCCTCGTTTAAAATATCGGATTTTTTGTATTCGTCACCGAAAACCTTAATGGCTTTGTCACCGTCTCTGTAAACTGTTTTTGCCGTTCTGACTGCAATAACTTTTTTGAGTTCCATAAAATAATCCTCCCTTATTTACCGTAATATGCTTTAAGGTACATCTCTTTGATTTCGCTCATAAGCGGATATCTGGGGTTAGCACCCGTGCACTGATCGTTAAATGCCTGTTCAACCATTTGGTCAAGTGTGTCAAGGAAGTATTTTTCATCAACGCCGTATTCCTTGATGCTCTTCTTAATTCCTATGCGGTCCTTGAGTTCGTCTATTTTCTTAATAAGATTGTCAAGCTTCTCTTCGTTATTCTTGCCCTTTACACCGAGAGCGTCGGCAACCTCGCAATATCTTTCAAGTGTGTGCGGATGGTCATACTGCGGGAAGGTACCCATCTTCGTAGGAACCTCGGCGGCATTGAAGCGAAGAACATAATCTATTAAAAGAGCGTTGGCTATACCGTGAGGAAGATGGTGGAATGCGCCGAGCTTATGCGCCATGGAGTGGCATACGCCGAGGAAGGCGTTGGCAAAAGCCATACCTGCCATAGTAGCGGCATTGCCCATCTTTTCACGTGCTACAGGGTCATTGGGGCCGTTATCATATGCTCTCGGAAGATATTCAAATATCATCTGAAGAGCGCGAATTGCAATACCGTCGGTGGAATCGGTAGCCATTACAGAAGCATAAGCTTCAAGGCAGTGTGTAACGGCGTCGATACCTGAAGCCGAAGTCAGACCTTTCGGAGCATTCATCATCATATCGGCATCAACTATTGCCATATTGGGCATAAGCTCATAGTCGGCAAGCGGCCATTTGACGCCGGTGTCGGCATCTGTGATTATCGCAAAAGGAGTAACCTCCGAGCCTGTACCTGCCGAGGTGGGTACAGCTATGAAATATGCTTTCTCGCCCATCTTCGGGAATGTATAAACTCTCTTGCGGATATCCATAAAGTCCATAGCCATATCAGAGAAGTCAACATCCGGATGCTCATACATTACCCACATAATTTTTGCTGCATCCATTGCGGAACCGCCGCCGATTGCGATAATTGTATCGGGCTCAAAATGACGCATCATATCGGTACCCTTGCGAGCGCACTGGAGAGTCGGGTCGGGAGCAACCTCCGAGAAGCAAGTGTGCTGAATACCAAGCTCGTCAAGCTTATCCTCAACAGGCTTTGTATAACCGTTATTATAAAGGAACGAGTCAGTTACTATAAACGCCTTTTTCTTACCCATAACGTCACGAAGCTCATTGAGAGCAACGGGAAGGCAGCCTTTTTTGAAATATACTTTCTGCGGAGCGCGGAACCAAAGCATATTTTCCCTTCTTTCTGCAACAGTTTTGATATTGATGAGATGCTTTACGCCGACATTCTCGGAAACCGAGTTGCCGCCCCAAGAACCGCAGCCGAGTGTAAGCGACGGAGCAAGCTTGAAGTTGTAAAGGTCACCGATACCGCCCTGTGAAGAAGGTGTATTAACAAGTATACGACAGGTTTTCATCCTCTCGGAGAATTCGGCAAGCTTATCCTTTTCGGTAACAGCATTAAGATATACGGATGAGGTGTGACCGTAGCCGCCGTCGGCTATAAGATGCTCAGCCTTTGAAAGTGCGTCCTCAAAGTCCTTAGCCTTATACATGGCAAGCACGGGAGAGAGCTTTTCGTGAGCAAATTCCTCGGAAATGTCAACACTCTCGACCTCACCTATCAAAACCTTTGTTGTTTCGGGAATTGTAACGCCTGCGAGTGCAGCTATCTTATATGCCGGCTGACCGACTATCTTTGCGTTAAGCGCGCCGTTTATGATAATTGTCTTTCTTACCTTATCAAGCTCATCCTTTTTAAGGAAATAGCAACCGCGATATAAAAATTCGTCCTTAACCTTTTTATATATTTTTTCGTGTACGATGCACGACTGCTCGGAAGCACAAATCATGCCGTTATCAAAAGTTTTTGAATGAATAATGGAGTTGACCGCAAGAATAATATCAGCCGAAGCATCAATGATTGCCGGGGTATTTCCTGCACCTACTCCCAGTGCCGGTTTTCCGGAAGAATATGCCGCTTTAACCATTCCAGGACCACCTGTTGCAAGAATGATG
>ENA-OOZD01000397-OOZD01000397.1-human-gut-metagenome-genome-assembly--contig:-NODE-397-length-22518-cov-1.754797_pt1 | contig 22518 bp, 18 predicted proteins | sample MGYA00241186_ERZ501395 | MGnify/ENA primary metagenome ERZ501395 (study PRJEB25962, sample SAMEA2042730) | human gut metagenome | biome: human gut; feature: human-associated habitat; material: faeces... | reverse complement strand
AAGGTTCGACACAATTTGTTTTGTCCATTTTACAGGGTATAGTTTATAAGACATATAAGAGCTTTACACGATTTGCCCTCAAGGGTGCTAAAAATTACACGCTTTACACGATTTGCCTTAAATCTTGAGAAAATTTTTAGAAAAGAATGAATTGAGTATGCCAATAAATTGATTTTTTAGCAAAAAAATGATAAGATATGATATATAACGACATGAGGTGTTAAATATGAATGATTATACAATACTAATACCTGAATTAAGAGCAGCCATGAACGTTTCACAAGAGGATTTTGCGAAGATCTTAGGCGTCGCTGTTGTTTCGGTATCAAGATGGGAAAACGGCCATTCGAAACCAACTAAATTAATCAAGGTTAAATTACAAAAATTATTTAATAGATACGATATCAAAGTGGAGGTTAAATAACATGACAGATAAAGAATTAAAACAATTAAAAGATAACTTATGGCACTCTGCTGATATTTTAAGAAGCGGAGCCCATATAGCTGCAAATAAATACGGCCAACCAATATTGGGATTAATCTTTTTAAGGTATGCTGATATTTTATTCAAGCAACATAAAACTGAAATTGATAAAGAGTATGAAGCAAAAAAGGGCGGAAGCAGAACGTTCATACAAACAAATTTGCATTGAAAAATGTGGTTTCTATCTTCCAGAGTGCGCATACTTCGATTTCATAAACGATGCGCCTGACAACGCTGAAAAGGCAACTCTTGTAAAGAAAGCTATGCAAGCAATAGAAGATGAAAATCCAAGGCTTCAATGAGTTTTGCCTAAAGAAGTGTATGGCCAATTGGTTCCTTAAGAAGAACCAGAATTACTTTCTCGTGTAGTAAGAATTTTTAAAGACATACCTGAAACAATCGATGTTGATTTATTTGGCGAAATCTATGAATTCTTCTTAGGCGAATTTGCTATTCAAGAAGGTAAGGATGGTGGAACATTCTATACTCCTTCAACAGTTGTTAGATATATGGTTGAGGTTATAAAACCAGAGGCCGGAGAAAAAATGTTCTTAGATCCTGCTTGCGGTTCCGGTGGTATGTTTGTTCAAGCAGCAAGATATATGCACAGGCACAATCAAAATGCAGATAGAATGCAATTTAGATGTTATGGCGTTGAAAAAGAACCTGATACAGTTAAATTGGCAAAAATGAATCTCCTTTTAAACAATGTTAGAGGCGAAATCACTGAGGCAAACTCTTTCTATTCAAATCCATATGATGCAGTTGGAAAATTTGACTATGTCATGGCGAATCCTCCATTTAATGTTGATGAAGTTTTGTATGAAAGAGTTAAAGATGATGATAGATTCAAAGCTTATGGAATGACAAAAGGAACTAAGGGAAAAGGTAAGGATGCAAAGGAGACAGTATCTAACGCAAATTACCTTTGGATTAGTTATTTTGCAACCGCATTAAATGAAAAAGGTAAAGCGGCTTTAGTTATGGCTAATAGTGCATCTGATGCCGGTAGCAATGATGTAGAAATAAGAAAGAATATGATTAAGGCAGGAATTATCAAGCAAATGGTGACGTTGCCTTCAAACATGTTCACATCGGTTACTCTTCCAGCAACCTTGTGGTTCTTCGATAAACAAAAACCTGAAAATCAAAAAGGTGAAGTTTTGTTTATTGATGCTAGAAATGTATTTACCCAAATTGATAGAGCACATAGAAAATTCAGCGATGAGCAAATTAAAGATTTGAGTATTATCACAAGATTGTATGACGGTGATACACGTGCGTTTGATGATTTACTTGAAGAGTATAAATCAAAGGCAGTAGGTGAAGAAAAACAATATTATGAGTCACATATTAATTGGTTACTTGAAAGATTCCCTGAGCATAAATATAGAGATGTAATAGGACTTTGTAAGGTAGCGGTGATTGGCGAAGTTCTAGACGAAGACGGAAATATTAAAGAAATAATTGAAGATTCTATAGCCGACCAAGATTGGTCTCTAAATGCTGGACGCTATGTTGGTGTTGTTATTGAAGATGATGGAATGACAGAAGAAGAGTTTAAAGACCATATGAAAGAATTAAATAAGGAGTTCCAAAAATTAAGTAATGATGCAAAAGAATTAGAGAACGCTATTGCTAAGAATTTGAAGGAATTATTTGGTGATTAGTATGGAATTCAGAGGATGTACTTTTAAAGAGATTACCGATAATTTTGACAATTTAAGAAAGCCTTTATCGTCATTAGAACGAGAAGAGTTTAAAGGAATATATCCATATTATGGTGCTCAAGGAATTATCGATTTTGTCAAAGAATATAGATGCGATGGGGAATATTTGTTGATTGCTGAAGATGGAGAAAATTTAAACTCTAGAAATCAACCAATAGCGCAAATTGCAAATGGCAAATTCTGGGTTAATAATCATGCCCATGTAATTAAAACAAACGAAAAAGCCGATTTAAAGTATTTATGTTACGCTTTGAATGATTTAGATATCAGAGGTTATGTTACGGGTTCGGCGCAACCTAAATTAAGTCAAAAAAATTTAAATAGAATCAAATTCTTATTTCCAAATATAGAAAATCAAAAAATCATTTCAAAGATTCTTTATAATTATGATTTACTTATCGATACTAATAATAAAAGAATTGCTACATTGGAACAAATTAGCTTCGAAATTTTTAAGGAATGGTTTACAAAGTATAGATACCCTAGTGTTAAGGAGGGAGAATTTGTTTTACAAACTTCAAAGGGATGGGTTCTTGGAGAAGACAAAAAAGAACAAATGATACCAAAGGGCTGGAAATTTGGTGAACTAGGTGTTATAGATGAGTTTAAGAGAGGAAAAAACATTACTTCATCTGAAATGGTCGAAGGAATTGTTCCAGTTATAGCTGCTGGCATTGAACCATCGGGATATCACAATCAAGCAAATGTAAAAGGGTGTAGTTTAACCATTAGTGCAAGTGGTGCTAACGCAGGGTATCTCGCTTATCATCTAGAAGATATTTGGGCAGCTGACTGCTCTTATTACAAAAATGATAAAAACATATGGTTTGTGTATAATGCGCTAAAATTTTTACAACCGGTAATTAGCAATATGCAGGTTGGTAGTGCGCAACCGCATGTGTATGCAAAAAATATAAATAGAATATCAACAATTATTCCAACGAATGATTTGATAGAAATGTATTGTGATAAGGTTGAACCGCTTTACAAAGAAATAAAATTACTTAAAGAAAAAAATATATTACTAGAGAAACAAAGAGATTCATTGTTACCGCGTTTAATGAGCGGAAAATTATCCGTGGAGGGAAAGAAGGTAATCTAATATGCCTAAAGCTTTTATATCAGAAGATGATATTGAACAAAGCATTCTTAAAAAAATCGACGATGAAAAATTAGGTTATAACATCCTCAAATTAGATGCTTCTCCAGATAAGATGGATGTTTTGCCTGATGGTACTGGAAGAAGCGATAAGAAAGAATGTGTTTTGCCTCTTGTTCTTTGGGAATCTTTAAAAAGAATTAATCCAAATATCAAAGAATCTTTTCTTAAAGAAGTTTATAATTCATTAATTGCAGATTATACAGACACAGATATCATTCAATCTAACTATGACCTCTATAAAAAAGTGCGTGATGGAGTAAAAGTTACTTTCACAAATGAAAAAGGAGTGGAAGACTTTACGTTTGTAAAGTTGGTTGACTTTGATAATCCTGAAAATAACGATTTTACGGCAGTCTCACAAATGTGGATTAAAGGCAGATTCAAATGGAGAAGACCTGATATTTTGATTTTTATCAATGGTATGCCATTTGTCTTTATCGAACTTAAAAACTCTACTAGTAAAGTAGAGGAAGGATATTCTGATAATTTAACTAATTATAAAAGGGATATTCCTAACTTATTTGCGTTAAACCAAATCTGTGTATTATCTAACGGGCTTGAGACAAGAATCGGTTCATTTAGTTCGCCCTATGATTTCTTCTTTGAATGGCTAAAAGTTGATAGCGAAGACGAAAGACCTGATAGGAAGAAAATCTATGAGGACGGAACGTCTGTTTACTACTTTGTTAAAGGCTTGCTTAGAAAAGATAGACTTATCGATTATATTGAGAACTTCATTATGTTCGATAACGGAAAGAGATTAGCGAAAATTATCGCTAAGAACCATCAATATATCGGAGTCAATAATTTGATGGAATCTTTAAATAATAGAAAAGAACTAAAAGGAAAACTGGGCGTATTCTGGCACACTCAAGGTTCAGGAAAATCTTATTCAATGGTTTTCTTTGCCAGAAAAGTAACTAGGAAGGTGCCTGGCAACTTCTCATTTTTAGTTATCACAGATAGAGATGATCTGGATACACAAATCCATAAAACGTTTATTAGGTGTGAGGTTGTTGGAAGCAAGGATGAATGCAAACCAGCTAACAGTACAAAGTTAAGAGAGTACTTAGCGTCGAATAAGCCTTATGTTTTTACATTGATTCACAAGTTTAGACTCGACAAAAAGAAGAATGAAAAAGTCTATCCAATGCTAACTGAAAGGGATGACATTATTGTCCTTGTTGATGAGGCACACAGAACTGAGTATGCGGATTTAGCTGAAAACATGAGAAATGCTCTTCCTAAAGCTAATTTTGTCGCATTTACTGGAACACCTTTATTAGGAACGAAGAGAAAGACAAATCAATGGTTTGGTGACTACGTTTCTATTTATGACTTTAAACAATCTATAGATGATGGAGCCACTGTTCCTCTTTATTACTCTCGTAGAGTTCCTGAGGTAGGGCTTACTAATAACTTTTTGGATGATGATGTTGTAAGCATAATCGAGCAAAACGATCTTAACGAAAAAGAAGCTACTCTAGTAGAAGATTCTCATTCTAGGATTCTGGAAGTAATCAAAAGAGAAGACAGACTTAAGAAAATTGCGAAAGATATAGCGCATCATTTCCCTAGACGTGGCTATCTTGGTAAAGGCATGGTTGTTTGTGTTGACAAATACACCGCAGTCAAAATGTATGATTTAGTTCAGCATTATTGGAATGAAGAAAAACTTCAATTAATAATTGATAGAAATAACGCCAAGACTGAAGAAGAAAGAAAGATGCTAACAAGGGCATTTGACTATATGAATAAAGTTAAAATGGCTGTCGTTATTTCGGAAAATGGCGATGACGATAAGTTTACCTCACGTGGTCTTGATATCGAGAAGCATAGAGCAGAAATGCAAAGAGTCGATGAAAATGGGTATGATATTGAAGATAGATTCAAAGATCCAGATAATCCATTTTCTTTAGTATTTGTCTGCGCTATGTGGCTTACTGGTTTTGACGTTCAAAATCTTTCAACTGTATATTTGGACAAGCCAATGAAATCTCATACATTGATGCAAGCCATCGCTAGAGCAAATAGAGTATATTCTGGAAAAGAGTGCGGCTTGATTATTGATTATATCAACATTTTCTCATACATGAAAAAAGCACTTGGCGATTATGCTACAGGTGATGGTGGTTATGATCTTCCAGTAAAGAACATGGAAGAACTAATGACTTACTTGGACGCTACAATAGTAGAAGGTGATAACTTATTAAGAGAACAAGGGTATTTGCTCGATGAACTAATCGAGGAACAAGACACCGAAGCTAGATTAGAAAAGTTGAGAGAAATATATAATGCACTTGTTTTAAATAAAGAAGTCAGCAACAAATTCAAAGTAATCACAAACTTGATGAACAATATTTATGAGGCATCAAAGCCTGAAATATTTGATTATCACTGGACAAACGAATTACACGCTCCGCTTGTATATTTGAATGGACTATTTACTAATTCTATAAATGATAAAAAGGTAGAAAAGGCAAGAAGAATGTTGTCAAAGATTCTTGATTCTTCTGTTGTATCAAAAGACAGTGAGGAAGAGGAAACTGATTTGATCATCAATGGCGAAAAAGTTATCGATCTATCAAAAATTGATTTTGATAATTTAAAGCAAGAATTTAGGCAAGTTAAATACAAAGAAATCCAAATTAATGATATTAAAGCATATATAGAAAAACTTCTTGAGCAAATGATGAATAGAAATAAGACAAGAAGAAAATTTGCTGAACGCTATCAAAGCATTATTGACAACTATAATAGTGGTACTAACGACGCTGAGTACTATTTTGAGCAATTAGAAAAGTTACTTGAAGAATTGCAAGAAGAACAAAATAGGCATGTTGTTGAAGGTTTATCCGAGGATGAACTCGAAATCTATGATTTACTTCTTGTAAAGGGAAGAAATCTTAACAAAGAAGAAGTTAAAAAAGTAAAACTTGCTGCTAAGAATTTATATAAGAAGTTATTGGATAATAGGGATTCTCTTTTGGTCGTAGATTGGTTTAAAGATGAAAATACGACATTGAAACTTAAGAATGCCATAGAAGATTCGTTGGATCAGGATTTACCTGCTTGTTATGATAAAGAATTATTCCAATCGAAAACAAATCTTTTGATGTCGGTATTTATTGATAAAGCAGTTCAAGGCATGCGAGTTGTTGCTTAGAGAGGATTAAATATGGAAGAAAAAAAGATTAGTTAGACGTAGAGGTGGCTTTTCAGATAGAAACAACATCAATCCAATTAGTAAAGAAATGCAATTTTTGGAGTTTGATGAAAAGACAAGAATAAAACTTAAAAATCTATCTTTAAAAATTATTGATGTTTATATGAGTTATTTTGGATATAGCGAAGGAAGGGAAAGAATTTCATCCTTATTTGCAGATGGATTGTTTTGCCTTGCAACTAGAGGGGATGAAAGAGAATACTCACGCGTTGACAAATTATTAAATAAGGTCTTTGATGAAGGACAATATGATGAAATATTAGATACAATAGAATTTATTACATTGAATATAAAAATTAAGGATCCTAAAGATAATAGTTATATGTCTCCTTATATTCAATACATTGATCTATCATCTGAATTTAATAACTTATTTGAAGAAGAGTATGTAGGGTATAGATTTGTTAATAATTACGTGGTAAGAATAACAAACAACGAGGAAATTGCCTCTATTGTTGAGTCATCATCAACAATTCATCAAAAGGTAAATGAACATATAGATAAAGCAATCTCATTGCTAAGCGAATCTGAGAATAAAGATTATAAAAATTCTATTAAAGAAAGCATAACTGCAGTTGAAACATTATGTTCAATAATCTCTGGAGATAATAATGGAACATTAGGTGCGGTAATCAATAAAATAGCAAAAGAGAGAAATGTCCATCCATGTTTAAAAGATGCTATTTCTAAACTTTATGGTTTTGCTTCTGATGAACCTGGAATAAGACATGGAAGTAATAAGGAAGGTAATGATATTACGTTTGAAGAAGCCAAGTTTGTTCTTGTGACATGCTCAGCGATTATAAATTATTTAATCGGAATATCGGCCAAAAATAACAAATAACGAAAGGAGAGTGAATGCTGATTGATAACAATATCCCTAGAGTATTATTCAAATATAAATCCTTTGATAAATATACTGCAGATATTCTAAGGAATTCTGAGGCATTCTTTTGTCCTGCATCGAAACTGGATGATCAATTTGAATCAGCAATATCTATTTCAAAGAGAATTCTAAATAATGACCTTGACGGTTATATGAGAGATTTGATGCCTTTCATCCTTGAGAAGATTGTTCCATCTTCAAGTGAAGTGTTAAAGAACACCGATATTGCAGCGTATTTTAATAACGGAAAGCTAAATGTTCCAAAATTTAAAAGTTTAGTTCTGAAGCACGATTCAAGTATAAGTCATTCTCAACTTGATATGCTTGTCAATTTCATCAATAAACTTCAAAACATTCAGAGTAACAAAAAACTTTGCAAAGCATTGAAAAAGCTAATGGATATAAAAAATGAAATAGGCGTATTTTCCATGACGACAAGACCTAACAACCAACCTATGTGGGCTTGGTATGCAAAAGGATACGATGGTTACGTCATCGAATACAATATTGAGCAATATTTAAACGAACATGATGAAATGGCCAAGGATTTGAAATATGTTAATTATTCCGATAAAAGAGAGAATAATCCTATGCATATTATCCTAAATGCATTTTATGAAGCTCTGTATAAATCTTTAGGTATACCACATAAGAAATATGATGCCGAAAAAGATATCCAATCTATTGTTAATACAAAGTCTAGAGATTGGAACTTCCAGGATGAATGGAGATTGTTTGGTAAGCCTGAAACTAAAACCATTATCCCAATAAATGCTATCTATATTGGAGTTAATTCAAGTGAAGCTAATAGAGATTTCATTATAAAAATCGCAAAAGAAAAAGGTTACAAGGTCTATCAACAATTAAATGATTGTGAATCCACCGACGTCGAATTTGAGAAGTTAATGTAGACTTTGATAGTTTCAATAGAGGTGATTTTGCATGAATGATAAAATGAAAATAATAGATTTTAATGAATGTGAAACCTGGAGGATGAAAGAAAAAGGGTTGGGAGGAATTAGAGGCTTCGTAAAGACAAAAGAAAATGAAGTATACGTTGTCAAACCAGAATCCTTGAACAAAACTCTTAATGAAATAATGGCACAGATAATTTTGAATTCCTTAGGATTAAGCTCGATCGAATATGCTTTTGTCTTAATCAACGGAAAGCATTATGGAGCATTAAGATATATAGAAGGTTTAACTCGATTAGGAAAGAAAAATTATAAGCTTCTATCAAAAGAACAAAAAATCGAATTCCTCAAGCATCTGTTCCTAAATACATTTTTCGATAATGAGGATATCGGTGGAGAGATTTATCTAACTCAAGATGGAAAGGTGCTGTCGCTTGACTATGGCGATGCTGGGGTAAAACTCCCCTTATTTAACATCGATAAGAAAAGTGATTATGAAAAGAGTATTATAATGTCTGGGTTCCATAATAGGCCAGAACTGGAGACTAGCCTGGTCTATATTAGTTCTTTTGTAAAAGCTGCTAGTAAATACTACTTCGATGAATCAATACGTATTGGCGATTTAAATCAAGTCGTAACTGATGTTATTGATGGACTGATAAATTCTGATCATTCTGAATACGAGGTTTTCTTGAAGGAATTGCTGACTCTTCATGGCGAACTTCTCGCTTTTATCTATCAGGAACACTTTAATGGGCTGATAGAAACTGCCGAGGAACTAAAACCTATGCTGAATACAATATTTAATGATATGCCTGCTTGAGAAAGTGGGCATTTTCTTTATGTTAAAATTAAATTTTAAGGAGGTGACGAAGATGTAATCAAAGGTATCAACGCATAACTAACAAACGAAAATAGGAGGTGGAAAAACAAATGTTAGGATTGCAACAATTCAGGAAGCTCCAGGAATACAAGGAGCTAGGGCTATCGAGGCTAAAGGTCTCAGAGAAGCTCAACCTTTCCTACAAGACAGTATGCAATTGGTGGGACAGGGACGAGGAGTTCTTCGAAAGGTTCCAGAAGGAACATGAGTTCGTGCTCGACAACTACAGGCAGTACATAATAGAGATACTGAAGATATGCCCTCAGATAAACAACACTGTACTTCTGAGAAGAATCAAGGACGATTTCAGCGACTTCGACATACCTGCGGCGACGTTCTTCAGGTACGTCAAGAAGGTTAGGGACCAGACCGGCTTACTCAAACCAGCGAGGAAATTCGCCGTCAGGGAGGTGACCGAGCCAGGATACGAAGGCCAGGTTGACTTCGGGCAGTACGTGATGAAGACGATGTACGGGAGGAACATAAGGATATATTTCTTCTCGATGGTGCTCTCATACAGCAGGATGAAGTTCGCGTATTTCTCGGCTGAGCCATTCGACGCGAAGAAGACCATAGAAGGGCACGTCTACGCTTTCAGGTACTTCGGAGGAAGGCCGCAGATGATAGTCTACGACCAGGACAAGACGATGGTGGTATCCGAGAATCTCGGCGATGTCATCTTCGTGAAGGAATTCGAGGATTTCATAAGGGAGACAGGTTTCAGCATATACCTCTGCAGAGGATACGACCCATCCACGAAAGGCAAGGTTGAAAAGACTGTGGACTTCGTGAAGCACCAGTTCCTGGACGGAAGGATCTACTACGGCATAGACAGGCTCAACTGCGAGTTCATGGACTGGCTCGACAGGGAAGGCAACGGACTCATTAATGACATAACCAAGAAGGTGCCGAGGGACATGTTCAAGAAGGAATACCCTAAGCTCATCAAGTATTACGAGAAGAGGAACGACGAGTCTGTGGTGCATACCGTTTACCGTGACACGATCGAGTACAGGGAAAACCTATACAAGCTCCCATTGGGAAACATCAACGATGGGGACAGGATCAGAATCGAAAGATACGATGACCAATTGCTGTTCTACCACGCTACAACGAACGAACTAGTTTGCAAGCATAAGCTGGTAAGCGGCAAAGGTAACATCGTGACGCTGCCGAAAGCCGAGAAGGAAGAGCTGTCGATAGAGGAGCTGCTCCATAAGGACTTCGCGGAATACGACGATGCGATAAAGTTTCTCAAAAGGATGAGGGAGCAGAAGAGCAGATACGTCTACCCTCAGTGCAGGAAGCTCGAGAGGATGCGAAGGTACTACAAGGACAAGAAGATAGTGGAAGGCATGAGATACTGCCTAAGCGTGGACACGTGCACGGTGTTCGAGCTAAGCTCATGGCTAGTGATGGACATGGGAATAGAGATAGCGAAGCCCTACCTGAACCAGCATACGATCAGGCATTACAAAGACAGGGCTTCAGAGATAGAAAAGGAGTTGAAGGAAAATGGCAGAGGCTAAGGACATACAGCAGCTGGCTAAGGTGCTGAACCTACAGAATATCGCCAGCGGCGAAATTGATTTGAATGACGAGAAACTTTCGAATAAGGATTACCTATATAGCATCCTTATGCAGGAAGTGAACATAAGGAACGCCAATAAGGCGAAGGACCTGAAGAAGCAGGCAAAGCTTCCGGACAAGGCGTTCGACAAGACAAGGATCACGGAGGGACTCAAGTGGCAGCTCGATAAGCTGAGCGCATTCGATTTCTCGCAAAACAGACAGAACATATTCATAGTCGGGGACTGCTCCACAGGGAAGACATCGCTCGCATCCAAGATAGGGAATGATGCGATAGAGAAAGGCGCAAGGGTCATCTACAAAAAGTTCGATGATCTCTTGATAGAGCAGAAACTCAAGAAGAAGGCCTGGAACCACATATTGAACGCCGACCTGATCATAGTGGACGACATGTTCTACATGACGCCTACCCAAGAGGAGCTTGAGCAGGCATACAGGATAATGATGTTCCTTCAGGAGACAAGAAGCTTAGTTCTTATAACTAACAGGGCACTGTCCTCTTGGAAGGATATGAAGGTGGACTCGCATCTGGTCGAGACATTGCAGAAAAGACTGATGCAGGGAGCACAATTGATATCGCTTGCCTAATCTGATGATACTAGATTCATCAGTTGGCTCAAAAAGCAATCGTCTGCCTGATTGAACCAAGCGATGAGGCTAATATCCCGTTTGGATGAAGATTTTCCGCGAAACGAGTTGAAACAGATTATTCTCACCGAATTACCAATAAGTTAGCAATGGGTGAGAATAAAACAATACATGGGGGAGGGGGAGGTCAAATCTCCACACCTATTTGACCCCATACCGAGCCTGGGGTTTCGTGTGCAAAAATTGGAGTTCAAACGGTGAGATGGAGGAGGTTGAGCTATTGGTAGAGAACCTAATCCACGACAATGCCAGAAGGAACCAAGACCAAGAAGAGTACGAAAGACACTATCAAGAGTTGGTAAGCCAATTCAATGCAGCTAAAGCTAAAATGGAATCCTTGCTAGAGGAAAAGCAATCTAAGCTAGACAGAATTGAAATACTCAATGCTTTCATAGCTTCCTTAGAAGATAAAGAAACAATCATAGATGAATTCTCAACCGATCTATGGAACTTGATGATACAGGAGGCACTAGTCAATGAAGATGGAACAATTAAGTTTGTATTCAAGAATGGGACAGAAATAGCAAAATAAGAATAAAATTAGCCCTTAAACACTAAATAAAGGGCTTTTTATTTATCTAAAACAGTCTAAAATAGTCTAAATCTGAATATTGTATTCATTTTTTTACTCTTTTTGATATGTTTTAAATGCCGAATTATTGACCAAATTAGAAAAATGTAATATAATAGTGTAAAAGACAAATCCTTGAGGTGATATATATGACAACAAAATTATTTGAAAGATTAGTTACAAAGTTTTCGATTAAAGTAAATGACCTTGCTAAATACTTAGAAATATCAAAAGCTACAATTTACAATTATAGAAATCTAGATGATTTTGGAGATATTCCAAGCGATAAACAGTTTAAGATTTTTTATCTTTTCGGTAAGGAGACAAAAGAAGATCTTGAATTAGTTTTAGACGAGTCAGATAACGATATTTTGGCACAGTATGTTAATAGAATTTCAAGCATTCTAAAGGGTTCTATTCAGGACAAAAAAGAATCTATTGCATCTATAGAAAGCTTATCTATGGAGATTGAAACATTAAGTAAAGAAAATGCTGCTCTTAAACGTCAACTTGTGTCACTTCAAAAATTTGATGGATTAGATGAATTTACAAGAACTGTATTATTAGATAAAGTAGCAAAAATAGCTGATGGTTCTTCAACAGCTGAAATTAAGCAGTTTATTGATTATCTTGAAATATTCGAAGCTTACAAGAACAAGTAATACTGCATAAATTTTAAGGAGGAATAACATGGCGTATTTATTTTTATCGTTCGTGGACCATCTTGATAGGACTACAAATATAAAAAATGAGTTCTACAATTTATCATTAAACGAACAATTCAAACTTCTTCAAAAACGAATACCATTAGATAGACAAACAAGCTCATTCCAATCTTTTATCGAAGCTTGCTTTCCAACAGGTATGACAAAGAAATATTATATTTCTTGTCCTAACTTTTTACGTGAAAAGGAACAAAGAGAAAGTGGTGCTCCTTCGTATTTAAGAAATGTTGTAGTAAGACCTGAACTTACTTTAAGCATGAGAAGGTATCTTCCTGACAATCAAAATATTATATTGGTTGGTGATATCTACGAGAGTAATAAAGCAAAGGTTCTTCAAATTAAAGGAATCCAGTTTATAGATGCATCGATGTCATCTCCTAATGACATGATAGTAAATGCGGAAGCGTGTAGTTCATTTGCAAAGTCTCAAAGCATGAGCAGAATGGGACAAATGGTTACTTTTAGCGTGTGGACTATAGATAGAGTTGATATGGGTAATACTCTGTTCACTCCAAATTTTGTATACGAACTTATTCAATCTTGTTATACAGTCAAGAATCCTTCAGAGATCCGTAGAACTTTTGAAGAATGGAATCAATACATTAACTTTAGAAAATATTATCTTGATGAGCAATCAAAAAGAAACTTCTTATTAGATTCTGCGGAATATATCGAAGCATATGCTGTTAATAGAAAAGACTATAGAAAGAACTCATCTGTTTATGATGATTATATTTTGGATGGAATTCAAGATTTTACAAAAGGTGAGATGGTCGTATTGTCTTCAAAAATAGAGGACGCTGAACCATTCCCATTGGTAAGATTAAATATAGACAGAAACAAGAAATCTTTCTATGAGGCACGTGTAAATAAGCGTGGAAGAATGGTTAATGAAGAGGAAAGAAAAATCCGCTCGCTGGCTAGCGATAATGTATTTATTACAGCAAAAGATCCAGAAGGAAACTCTGAATATAGAGATAGAAACGGTAATCTTCAAAGAATCCAATTTAGTGAACTTTTGAATGCTGGATATGCATTAGGTGATAGATTTAGAATTGTTTCATTCGACATCCAACCAGAAAAGCATTTGGAACAGTTAGAATATAAATACGAGTCTGATATTGATAGATCATATAAGGCAATCGATGCTAAATATGAGAAAGTCATTATAGACGAATTAAGCAAAGCTATAGCAGCATACCAAAAGGAAGTTGATGACGAGGTTAAGAAACAATTATTAGAACGAAAAAAGCAGTTGGAAGATTCTCTAAATGACGATGTTATAAATAACACTGACTCGAGCGTACTTTCAAAATTAACTAAGCTAAAAGCTGAAATTAAAATAAAATTAACTAAAGAAACGAAGAAGGCAAAAGATGAAGAAGAAAAGGCTTATAAGGAACGATTGAATTCGTTAATTGAGGATGCCTATTCAGAAATCGATGTCAAAGCTCTATATATTGAGAGAAACATTAAGATGCTGGCTGATTATGAAACATCATTAATGTCTGCTGCAAAACGCCAAGTAACTCAATACGAAGCTAAAAAGAATACTGAGTTAAGAAACAAATACAAAGACGATATTAGAACCGAGAAAATTTCTATTAAAGAGCAATTAGATACACAATTAAAAGCTGACAAAGAAAAAGTGATTGAAGAAGAAACAATCATCAGATTCTCTTTATACTTCAGACTTGGCGATGCTAATAACGTTATTAACGATAAACAAATAAAAGCAATCAAAGCATGTAAGTATATTGTTTATGATAACAGAGCTGAAAAAGCAAAGATTTCTAGACAAGAAACTGCATTGAATAACTTCTATAGTGGATTTGTAAAGAACCCATATCTTTCAACATATCTTTTTAATCCAGAAAGCTTATCTAGTGTGCAAGCAGAGTACAGTGATTGGACATGGTATTTGGAATCGTTAAATGAAAAACAAAAAGAAGCTGTAAGAAAAGCTGTTTCTAGTAATGGAATATTCTTATTACAAGGTCCTCCAGGAACTGGTAAAACACAAGTCATAGCAGAGACGGTTGCTCAGATGGTAAAGAAAGGTAAGAAGGTACTTATATCTTCTGAAACACATAAGGCTATTGATAACGTATTTGAGAGATTGCCAAAAATAGCTGAAATTGTACCTATAAGACTTATTCCATCAAATAATAATAAAAAGAATGATAATGAGTACGATCCTAAATTCCTTGTCGATAATTTCTATGGAAATATCAGTACAAACATGAAAAAAGCCGTTGATAGGTATAGAAACTTCAGAAGAAATAAGGAAGAGTTCTCAGAAACATACGATAAATTAAAACTATTGAAATCAAAAATTGAAAAGTCTCAAAAGGTTTTAGACGATGCCAATAAGGAAATCACTGGATTGGAATTGAAAGCTAAGGAGCTTAATTCTCAAATTTCGACATTATCGGACTCTAGAGATGATATTAGAATTGAACTTGATGTTTTGAGAAGAACAAAACGCCATATTGAAAATGATAATCTAAGACCTGATGAAGATGTTAGTACACAACTCATCATTAGATTACGTGATGATTTGGCTTCTTTATTTGATAAAAATACATTTGTAGATATTGATCTAGGTCTACTAGTTAAGAATATTAATCAGATTAAAATGGATGATGTAGAAAGAGAACTTGCTGTTGTAAATCCTGAATCAAATAAAACTATCCTTGAAGTTAAGAGAAGAGAAATAAAAAGTAAAATGGATGCTTGCAAGGATGAATATGATGATGTAATTCCAGAAAAACAAGATGAATATGACGCTTTACGTAAAGAGTTAATTTCCATCAAGAAGCAAATTGACGCAACAACAGACTCAGCTCCTACTGATCTTAAGTTAGGAACTATCTTTAGTTATGCATATTTGGTTGCAAATGTTGACTCAATTAAGAGAACCATAGAATTGTTGAAAGAACATATCATGGAAAGAAAGGTTCAGTATATTGAGGAAGTCAATGGATCACTTAATACGGTTGAGACTAAATTTAATAACGTTGAAGATAAAATCGCAGTTCTTAAAAAGAAGATTAAGGGAATTAATGACTCAATCATTGAAATACAGGAACGTGACGACGTGCAAGATATCCAAGAGAACAAGGGTAAGTTAGAAACTGAAATCAATAAGTTCTTCAAGGATTTTGAAATTGCAGAACCATACAAGGATATCGATGAAGCTTTGACAATCATCAAGAGAAGATGGGATGAGCTTGAGAACGATTTTGTACGTAAGGAACAAGAAAATAAAGAGAAGATTCCTATGTACGAAAAGATATCTAACTATCTATCTATGGAAGATGTTATCGAAGCCGACCGTAAAGAATACACTAAGGATTTATTTGATAATGCTAATGTATTTGGTATCACTTGTACTTCAAATGATAGATTCAGTGGAAGAAATGTCGATGCTTTGTCTGAGTATAATATTGATGACATTGACATAAAGTCTGTCGGAATTGATGTGGTAATCATTGATGAGGTTTCAAAATCTAGCTTCATTGATCTGCTTATTCCAATTTTATATGGTAAAACAGTAATTTTGGTTGGTGACCACAGACAATTGCCTCCAATGTATGAATTCTCTAAATTGAGAGACGATGATTTTGAAGGATTAGATGAAAATATCATCAATAAGGACATAAATAAAAAGTTTACTGCTCTTTATGAAGAATGCTTCTTCAAGACATTATTTGAGAGAATTCCTGAAAGCTATAAGACGATGCTTGTACAGCAATACCGCTGTCATGAGCATATCATGAATGTATTTAACCATTTCTATCAAGGTGAGTTGAAACTTGGATTTGCTGGTCAAAACAACACCAAGAAACATAATGTTAAGCTTATCTCAAATGGTAGAAGCATCATCGAGCCTGATAAACATATCTATTTTGTAGATTGCAAAAAGAACGAAACTCATGAACAAGATTCAACCTCCATGTATAACACTGGCGAGGCTAAGGTTGTTGCTGAGTTAATCAGAAAGTTAAATGATTATTTCAAACGCAATCCTGATAGAGAAAAATTAAGTATTGGTGTTATCTGCACTTATGGCGACCAAGCAAGAAGAATAAAAGAAATATTAAAGAGCGAGAAAGTTAAAACAGATGCTTTCAAGACCGATGTAGAAAAGATGATTGTTAGTACGGTAGATGATTTCCAAGGCGACGAAAGAGACATAATAATTCTTTCAACCGTAAGAAATCCAGAAAATCCTGCTAAGTCAAATCCTGGATTCATTCTTGCTTATCAAAGAATTAACGTTGCTTTATCTAGAGCTAGAAGAATGCTTGTTATGGTTGGTAATAGAAGATACCTTGAATCTAAGGGTGTCATTGATTTACCAGATGTAAACGGTAGAGGAAACGATAGAAGAAACTTCAGAGTTTATGAAGAGATCTTATATACCATCGAGCAGTATGGCAAGGTGATAGATGATATCGATGTATTAGAGGACAAGGAGGCTAGAATAAATGGATAAGTTCAAATTAGAAACATCATTTCAATTCCCATTTTTCAAATTAAATGAAATAGTTTCGTATTCAGAAGTTAAAAAGCCTTCAGGTATCGCATACATGCTTTTGGTTCTCATCAACGAGTCAAATGATAAGAATGTTTTGTTATCTCAGTTGTTAGAGAACTTCGGTGTTCCTCGTTCATTGCATTATATTTATTCAGACACGATTGCAAACCTGATCTCTCAGGATATTTTAACTACCAGATATGGCGGTTACTATGATCGCAACATGTTTAGTACGATTAGAATAGGTGATTTAGCTTTTACTCCTAAAGGAAAGAAGATCTTCGCTGAAGAATCAATCCCTACTGGAGTTACAAAAGAAGCAAAAATACCTGTTTATTATGACATTGCAATGAGACAGCTCACTTTAGCTATCCCAGCAAGCTTTGAACCTAAGCCATTAATGGATAGTGCTATCACAGAAGATTTTATGGCTGATTTCTCATGCGATAAGAGTGTGGAGGACTTCATCAATAAAAATAAGGGTGTGAGAATTCCTATTTATGAGAATGGCAAAGTCGTAAAGAATGAGCTTATCAAAAAGGAAGAGATTATTACCAAAGTCGAGGAAATCTCAAAAGAGAACTGGACTGGAAAATATGACTGCACAGTAGTATTGGAAGGCAATACGCTATCTTTTGAATTTGAAGAGAAAGCTGTACAAAACTTTTTCGACGTAAACTACACAGGCGAAATGGTAAACAAGGCCATAGGATATAAGAATAAATTCAAGTTTAAGTCAGCGTATTCAGATGGGTTGGATTTATCAGCGTTTGCCAACAATGATATTGCAAGCATCATCATTCCAAAGGAAATTGACGATGTTTTGAAGCAAAAAGGACAGATGCTTATCACTAAGGGTAACTACAAGGGAAATAACTATTACACAGTGGAAAGTGTATCTGGTCTCCAGAAATACGATCCATCATGTGAGTTCATTGTTGTAGACCAAGCAGACAACAGGTTTGCTTTCATTCCTGGCGTATTTAACTTTAATAATAAGGATCTTGGAATTATATCAATTCCTCTTGTTTTGAGATTAAAGGTTAGCTCAGAGCAGTTAAAAGAGGTGCTCGAATCCTACGTGAATAACCTTAACGAGTATTCTGAAGATAATTTCAAGACGCTTGTAAGGGTAACTAATGTGTCTAAGGACTATGCAAAGGCTGCTGAAATCATGAGTGGCTATTTGAATAACGATTATGAGAGCAATATAGTTCGTTTAAATGAAATGAAGCCTACAGCTATGATGAATGCTAATATCATGGCTAAATACAAAGAAATGCTTCAAGATAACTATTCCGCTTACTTGAAAACAGTAACAGAGGATAATTTGGAGACTGTATTGAAGATCACAAATACAATTCCTAAGTTCCTTAATATTCCATTAAAGGATGTTATTTCACGCTTGTTTGATAGCTTGAAGGAAATTAAGAACAGGCAGGAAATATATGAAACATTGGTTGAAAAGGGCTTTGATAAATCGATAGTCGTTTTATATGTAAACCCTGTTGATGATGCTTTAAGAACAAGAATGGCGACAGATAAATCATTATTGGATTTAATCAATTATGACACTTGCATTTCCAAGATGAAGGAACTAACTGGCATCAAGGATTATAGAAAATACGTTTTTGAGGAAGAGTCTGTAAACAGAACTGAATTCAAAAAGACGTTCAATACTGCCAAATGTGTACAAAAAGCGGTTGATTTCTTCAGAACGCAAAATCAAGAGCTATTCAAAGATTTTGATGGCTTCATGACTTTATTCGGAACAATCAATGATGATTTCAATATATTAGATGCTGCTTTAGCAAATCCGAATAACATAAAGCCAGAGTTAGTAGAAAAGAAAATCACATCTGGTGACTATCAATTTGTTTTTGTTAACCTTTCTGCAAAGTTGGAAATCATCCTTAAAAACAAATACAAACTAGATGGAAAGCTTTCTGATATGTTAAGTGAGGCTAGAAGAAGCGGTGCTATCGAGAGAAACATTGCAACGGATCTTCATGATTTCAGAGAGAATAGAAATGCATATATCCATCCTGAAGATAGAACTGCAAACTTTAAAGCAGATGATTTAAGAAGGTGGAGCAAAGAAATTTTTGAGTTAGAGGAGGAAAAGAAATGAGTCATAAGGTAACAGTGGACTTTGAAGGTTTAACTATCCAAATTCAATCTCAGTGCGAAACTGCGGCACATTCGTTATGTAAGATTGATAAGGTTTTGGGCAGAATCCATGAAACTGCAAGTAAATTGGAAACTTCAAAAGTCAAAGAATATGAAGCTTATTTATTGAAGTCTAAGGATCAAATCCAAAAATTAATCAATGAGTTCAATGCTTCCCTTGAGGAGTATAAGGCACTAAAGAAGCAGTCATTCGACATGGATGTCAGATATGGTGGTGCCGACAGCAAGGCTTTAGCTGAAAAGTACAAGCAGCTAAACACCACATTAAGAGTGCAAGGCGAGAACCTCGTAAGAACAGTTAATGAATTGACTGGTTCTAAGCTAGAGGTTATAGACCAAATGATAAACGAAGGCTTGCTAAATGCAGGTCAGGAATCAGCACAAAATCTATTAAACAAGATGAACGGCGTGTTGAATATCTCTAAGTCTGTCATTGAAAAAATAAATCAAATAGAAGATGTGTCATTAAGAGAATTGGCATATCGTGAAATGGTAAATGAAGCCAATGCTGGACTAGGATTTGATGAATTGGTTTCAAAAGCTCAAGCAGAATACGATATACTAGTTGGTAAGAAGACTAGACAAGTGATCGAAGAATGCAAAGCTGAATTAAAAGCCAACGGGGTAGCTCCAGAAGTTGTTGAAAAAGCTAAGACTGTTGATGAAGCGAACGCAATGATGAATACTGCGATAACAGATGAAAAGGTTCGTAAGGAAACGTTAAAGGTCATAATTAAGGCGATAAAAGAACGTGGGTTCATTGTTGATACAAAGAAAAACCTTAAAATTGACAAAGAGAAAAATATCGTAAAACTTGTTGCATTGAAGGCATCAGGCCAAACTGCAGAGTTTGAAATTCAACTTAACGGAAAATTTATGTATCACTTTGAAGGCTATGAAGGTCTAGCTTGCAATAAGGATATCACTCCATTCATTGAGGATTTGAAGAATGTATATGACATAAATATTCTTCATGAGGAAGTTGAATGGTCAAATCCAGATAAAATCCAAACACAAAAGTATCAATACGTAAATAAAAATAAAGGCACAAACTAAGGAGGTAGTCGTATGTCATTACAAAATAGTTTTAATAAAATTAGAAGAAATGCTGGTATCAAGAAATGCGTCATGATCGACGGTAATGTTGGTGATGTTTATCTTGATGATAAAAATAAGATTGTCACTTTGAGAGAATTCTTAGAGGCTATGTTTAAAGACATGGACTATCAAGATATCGTTTATTGGGATAGAGTTGAAGGTGCAACTGGTGCCATTGATAAGTTGACTTTAACCGATGAAGTTGAAGTTGAAGGCGATGCTTATGATTTAGGAGATGAGGAAGAAGAAACTCCAAAAGCACAACAAGGACTATTTAAGAGTCCTGCTGAAATCCTAAATGTTGTTTATAAGAATGTTATCGACAAGGCTCTTGAACTCAACGCTCAGGGCATCAACTGTCCTCTTGCAATCGAAACATCGGGACATGCCGCAATGCGTGAAAACTACTTCCTTGATGACGGTGCATATCTCTGCACAAAAATTATTATCAAGGCTGCTCAGATGAGAAAAGAGGGCAAGGAGCTTGACGAGCTTACCGCCTCACTCAAAGAACCGCTTGAAAGCACAGAAATCAGATACAAAATTCTTGAAAAAGATTTCAGAGCCTGCGGTGAAAAAATTATTGCCGACCTTACAAAGTATGCCGAGGAGCAGGACGGCTGGTGTGTTGCCGATGATAACCGTGAGGGCATCAGAGTTTCGTTTGACAGGGATAACGGTGACGGCTGGTTCTTGCTCAGACTTTCGGTACACGATCCGATTATGCCCCTCAATGTTGAAAGTGACAGCGAGGGCGGTGTAAAAATCATCTGCGACAAGCTTGGTGAATTTTTAAAGACTACAACAGGTCTTGACCTCTGATATTGGATATTTTGCGTTTTTATTGATTTTTATTGTCGCAACTACGGGTTGCAACCGAGAGTTGCGACAATGGAACCCGAAATGTATTGTTTTTTTGGGCAGGCAACCGATATAATTTTCTCACAAGGTAAAACCCTAAAGCAATATTTGAGGAGGAAATTTTATGAACATTGAAACTGCCAACAGACTTTTGCAGTACAGAAAAAAGATGAATCTAAGCCAGGAGGAGCTTGCCTCAAGAATAGGTGTAAGCCGTCAGGCTGTGTCAAAATGGGAGCGTGCAGAGGCATCGCCCGACACGGATAATCTTATTCTTCTTGCCGACATCTACGGTGTTTCGCTTGATGAATTGCTTAAAGGCGAAAAAGAAACCGAAAGCGAAACACAGTCGGAAGAACCCGAAAATAATTCCGAAAATAATCCCGACAGCGATACAACATACAAAAAATCAGACAAGGTTTCGTTCAAACACGGAATCCATGTTGACTCAAAGGACGGTGATTCTGTTCACCTTAATTTCAGGGACGGAATCCATGTTAAAGATAAAGACGGTACAAAGGTTGATGTCGGCTGGAACGGAATTCATGTTGAAGAAAACGGCAAAACAAAAGTCTATACAGACGAAAACGGAAATGTTATGTATGATGAAAGCATTGAAGAGCATAAACATTCAAAGTCGCACCGCTTTTGGAAACACTTTCCGTTTTGGTTGATTGCCGTTATCGGATTCCTCGTTTGGGGATTCAGCGGAGTATTGCTCGGTTGGGTACTCAGCTGGGTATGCTTTCTGACAATTCCTCTCTATTACACACTTGTTGACGCAATCTACAAACGCAAGCCGAGTCATTTTGCTTATCCCCTGCTTGTCGTTATTGTGTATATGTTTTTCGGATTTCTCGACATCTGCGGCGGTTGGTCATTTGGTTGGATTGCATTTTTAACAATTCCGATTTACTATGAAATCTGCAAGCTTTTCAAAAGCGAAAGAAAAAGTTCTGACGATTAAAACTGAATTAAAGACATACAAAAACACGGCAGTTTTTTAT
>ENA-OOZD01000392-OOZD01000392.1-human-gut-metagenome-genome-assembly--contig:-NODE-392-length-22633-cov-2.972584_pt1 | contig 22633 bp, 35 predicted proteins | sample MGYA00241186_ERZ501395 | MGnify/ENA primary metagenome ERZ501395 (study PRJEB25962, sample SAMEA2042730) | human gut metagenome | biome: human gut; feature: human-associated habitat; material: faeces... | reverse complement strand
CCCCGCCGATAATGGCGACTTTTTTACCGGTGGAGCTCATAAAGCTTTTTTACCTCCGCAGCAGTCAAACGGCGGTACTGCCCGCGATTCACATCAAGCGTAAGGAAACTGTACCTGATACGCTTCAATTCAAAAACCGGATAGTGGAAGATTTCCATCATCTTGCGGATCTCACGATTCTTTCCCTCATGGAGCACCATGCGGAGCCTTGTTTTATTCTTTTCCGCGTCATAGCCGAGCACTTCGATTTCACAGGGCGCGGTCACACCGCTGTCAATCTTTACACCCTTTTCCATCTTCTTTGCCAGTTTTTCAGAAAACTTCCCGCGAACTACCACTTCATATTCCTTCTGCACTTCATGGCAGGGATGGGTCAGAATAAAGTCAAGCTGTCCGTCATTGGTCACCAAAAGGAGCCCTTCCGAATGGTAATCCAGTCTTCCCACGGGAAATACACGTTCCCGCACACGGCGGAAATAATCCATAACCGTTCTTCGTCCCGCAGGATCGGAAACAGAAGTAATCACACAATCCGGCTTATGGAATAAATAGTATCGGAGCGGTTCCGGCTTCACAATTTCACCCAAGGCTTCAATTTTATCCGTGCGGACGTCCGCCTCCGTCCCCAGTTCCCTAACGACCCTGCCGTTTACACGGACACGGCCTGCCAGAATCAATTCTTCCGCTTTACGGCGGGAGCAGACCCCTGCATGGCTCAATATTTTCTGTAATCGTTCCTTCAAAACAACTCTCCTTCATCCGGCGCATGGGCCCATTTCATCTTCAATTCACTCACACTCGACAGTCCCGTGCATTTCAGAAACTGTTTGGTCGTTCCGTACAAGATAGGCCGTCCCGGCACCTCCAACCGCCCCCGTTCTTCCACCAGCTCTTTTTCAAGAAGAGCCGCCAGTATGCGTCCTGCCGAAACGCCGCGGATCTTCTCTATTTCTGCCCGTGTCACCGGTTCTTTCATGGCAATGACCGCAAGAGTTTCCAGCGCCGCTCCTGACAGAGGCGTCTGCTTCCCCAACGTTTCTGTGAGCCATGCGTCATATTCCTTCTTCGTTGCAAGAGACCAGCCTGCCCCCGTTTCATGGAGCGTAATCCCGGAGTCATCCTTTCCATATCTTTCTTTCAGCAGGGCAAGCGCTTTTTCAATCTCATCAGGATTTTCTCCCAGCGTGCTTACCAATTCCTCCATAGTCACCGGATCTCCTTTGACAAAAAGGAATGCCTCCAGCAATGCCGCCAAACGGCTCAGCCCTCTCATGGCCGTCCTCCTTCTATCATAAGCCCCGACACCGTATCACGGAGCAGAACTTCCCCCGTGCGGAGAAGCTCCAAAAGCGCCATCAGCGACACGGCGAGGCGCAGTCTTGTCTTCTTCCCCCGGAAATATGTCATCAGTCCTACCGCTTTCTCTCGGCGCAGCGTAAAACGGAGTTCCTCTATCTCATCATCCAGAGAAACCTCCTCCTGCTCCATAATCGTCGTCTCCTCTTCCTTCAGCGATTCATAAAGAGCAAAAAACGCGGCCGACAACTTTTGGAGAGAAATCTTTCCCGTATACAGCCCGCTCCTTATTTCAGCAGGCTCTTTCGTGCGGTACACTTCCTCTTCCCGTATGAGCGACTCGATATGGGCACGGATTTCTTTCATCCGCTTAAATTCTTCCAGCGAACGTTCCAGCTCACGGCGGGGATCCTCCGTCTCACTTTCTTCCTCTTGCCGTCGTTTCGGAAGAAGCGTCCTTGATTTAATCAAAAGCAGCGTCGCCGCCATCGTAAAAAAACTGCTTCCCAGCTCCAGATTAAAAACCTGCGCCTGATTTAAATACTCCAGGTACTGGTCGGTAATTTCATGAATGGGAATATCATGGATTTCTATTCTGTTTTTCGATACCAAGTGCAGCAGCAGATCCATCGGCCCCTCATAGACCGGAATACTCACTACGTAGCTGCCTCCTGTTATTTCCATAACCCCTCCGTCAGCGGCAATTTTCCAATTTCTATCTTATCATAGTGGATATACATTCACAAACAACTCCGCCATTTAGTATATAATGGAAAACAGCAAAAGGAGATGCCCATGGATCACGAAATAAAAAGTACGCTTCCCCCTTTTACGGAAGCCCTCATAAACCACACAAAAGAAAAACAATTTCCCTTTGATACGCCCGGCCACCACGGCGGAGCCTTTTACAACCTTACCGAAGAAGGAAAAGCCTTTACCCGCTTCTATGGAAATGCCATGTTCGCCGCCGATGTATCCGACTCGGGCAATAATCCCGGCGACCCTTCTTCCCATGAAGGCACGGCGGGGGCAGCGGAAAAACTGGCAGCTGATGCCTTCGGCACCGACCGGGCATGGTTCGTCCTCCACGGCACTTCCGTCTCCAACCGCATTTGCTGCCAGGCACTTCTTTCTGAAAACGATCTCGTCCTTCTTGACAGGAACAGCCATAAATCCGTTTATCAGGGCGCCCTTCTCCAATGCGGCGCCATTCCGGTCTTCCTGGACTCCCTGCGGCTGAAAAGCGGAATCATCGCCAGACACAGTCTTAACGAAAAACATCTGCGGAAAGAAGCGGCACGCCTTGCACCGGAAAGCAAGCGTAAAAAGCGGCCCTACCGCCTTGCCGTCATCCAGCTTGCCACCTACGACGGCTTCATAGCCGATGCGAAATACATCCTCATGAAATTAAGAAATCTCTGCGATTATATTCTCTTTGACTCCGCATGGGCAGGATATGAACAGTTCCTTTCCCTGACCGAAAACCTGTCTCCCCTTACCCTAGCCCTCACAGATAAAGATCCCGGACTTCTCGTCACCCACTCTGTCCATAAACAATTGGCAGGCTTTTCACAAACCTCGCAGATATTGAAAAAGGACAGCCACCTTCGCGGTAAAAACAGGTATCTTCCTGACGATGTCTTAGACAACGCCTTCCTCATGAATATTTCCACCAGTCCCTATTTTCCCTTTTTCTCCGCTCTCGAAATGAACGCTTTCCTCCACAGGAAATACGGGCATGCTCTTTGGCAGGATGCGGCCCGCTTCGCCGTAGAGCTGCGGAAGAAGATCCTTACATCCTGCCGAAGCGTCGCCCCCCTGCTCCCCCGTATCATTGACGGACGGCCATGGGAAACATATTCCACGGAAGAAATTCTTTCCGCCCCGCGCTTCTGGCAGTACGGAGAAAAAGGAAATGAAAAAAAGCACTTTTCCCACACACGGATCGATCCGTGCAAAATCCTTCTCACCACGAACAGAAAAGGACGTCCGTACCCTGCCATGCTTCTTTCCCTCTATCTTCAGGAAAGAAATATTACCCCTGAAAAATGCGGGCTTCACACACTCCTCTTCCTCATCCAGCCGGGAGATCAGGAAGAAAAAGCAGAGGCTCTCGTTTCCGCATTAATAGACTTTGAAAACAACGCCTGGCATCGTCCCGTTTTGGAAATTCTCCCGAAACTCTCGGGGAATTACAACATGACCGTCGCTGAACTGGGCAGGCAGATAGAAAACTTCCTTGAAGAAGAGAATGCTTCCCGCCTGGAAAACAGCATTTTCACCCGGCGCCGAAGGGAAATGGCCTGCAGCGGGCGAAAAGCCACGGAAGCCTTCGTCAGAGGAAACAGAAAACTCCTTCCTCTTTCCCGGCTGAAAGGAAAAACCGCCCTCGAATGCGCCATGATTTATCCTCCCGGCATCTGCGCCGTCACGGCGGGAGAGAAATGGACACAGGACGATATTTCCTACTTTCTCTTCATGGAAAAGTATATGAATCGATACCCTGATTTCGCCCCGGAAATTATAGGGCTCCATAAGAAAGAAACAGCAAGAGGAAAAAAATTATTTGCCTGGATCCTATCCGAAGGAACTCAACGAGTTTGACAGCCGGAGTTTATTCAGATATAATTATAAAGCTATTCAACAGCTCCACAGCTGTATTTTTTTAGAGAGGTGATTTACACAATGGCAACAAACAAGAATCTCCGTTTTAAGACCAGCAGACGTTTTGGCATGAACATTTACGGCCATCCGAAAGCGTTAAAACGGCAGCCTGCTGAAACCCGTCAGAAGAAGATGTCTGAATACGGTCTCCAGCTCGCAGAAAAACAAAAAGTTAAAGCGCTGTACAACTTATTGGAAAGACAGTTCTACCGCTATTATGATAAAGCGAGAAGAATGTCCGGCGTCGTTGGTGAAAACCTGCTGTCCCTGCTCGAAACAAGACTGGACAACCTGGTATACCGCGCAGGCTTCGCTCGCTCCATCCGCCAGGCGCGCCAGATGGTCAGCCACGGTCTCATCGCCGTTGACGGAAAGAAAGTAGATATCCCGTCCTATCCGGTACGTCCGGGACAGGTGATTACCCTGAAAGAAGCCTACAGAACCAATGAAATGTTCAAACAGGCTTTCCTCGAACTGAAGTCTTTCGACCTTCCCTATGTAGAAAAGAGCTTCGACAACTGGTCCGCGACACTCGTCCGCACACCGCTGCGTGAAGAACTCCCCTACAAAGATGAAGTCAACGAAACGCTCATCGTCGAATTGTACTCAAAATAATTTTTACCTTAAAATCCGACCTTTTTCGGTCGGATTTTTTATTTCCCGATTTAACAACCCCTTACCCCTGCATTACAATATAAGAAAAGAAATATAATGGAGGAAATTATGAATACAATCATCTTCGCCTGCTCTACATTAAGAAAAGAGCTGCTTGCCGCCATGAAAGAGAATAACAATCACACCCCTATTTTCTTTCTTCCAAGAGAAGTCCATACAGACCCCAAGTTCCTCCACACTTATGTACAGGATAAGATCGACCGTTTCTGTCAGGTAGATCGCATCGTCATCTGCACATCAGGATGCGGCGGCGGTACAATAGGACTCACAGCAACTACGGCGGAAATTGTGATTCCACGGACACGGGACTGCCTGGATATTCTTCTTTCCGGCAACTCTCTCTCCACGCTGGAAAGAAATTACGAAGGCGTTTTCTTTACCGACAGCTGGCTGGACTTTACCCGTAATTCTCCCCTTGACCTGGATAAACTGGAAGCGGAACGGGGCAAAGAAGGCGCTGCGAAATTTATAAAAAAACTGTACGGCCGCATCAATCAGTTTTACATTATCGACACCGGCTGTTATGATCTTACCCCAGTCCGGAAATATGTCCAGCGAATGGCACATATATTGAATGGCACCGTGGAAGAAGTACAAGGGCAATATGGTATTCTGAAAAAAATTGCCAAAAATCAGTTTGATGAAGATTTCCTTATCCTAAGGAAAGGAGACACTGTCCCCCAAGGATTTACTTTCCCTGTTTCCACAAAATAATGAAAAATAATCCAGTATAAAAGGCCGTGCATTTAACTGCACAGCCTTTTTATATTGCTTCAGTTTTTATTTTCCCTATCCCAATATTCCGTTTCTATGCCGATTACGGAGGAATTAAAGACAGGATTTTCAGATTCCCTATAATTCTTCGTAGCTTTCATCACATAGCGGAAACCTATATAAAGCATAGGGATATTGCAATATACGATGATGATATTCCCCAAATCGGAGAACGCCCACAAGTTGGACAAGTCATAGCCTGCAATATTGCAGAATATGCCAAAAGCAGCAACAAAAACGCCCATCCCGCGGATAAAGTGGATAAAAGGACGGGAACTGGAAATACGATTTGCAGAAATTTCCGAAAAGGTAATAAATCCGATCACACAGGTATATGCAAATAGGCAGAAACAGACAGATACCAAAATCATAACGAGCTCATTCAATCCGCCCGGTGTCATGGAGCCGATAGAAAGAAGGAATTTCGGATATGTCCCCGCTGCTTTCCACGCTTCCGGTTCCATAGCCCATCGATGAGCCATAATAACGATAAAGCCTGTCATCGTACAAATCACATGCGTATCAAGGAATACACCGATGGCAGAAATGATTCCCTGTTCACAGGGATGTTTTGCTTCCGCCGCAGCCGCAGGCATCGTGATAGTCCCCTGACCGGCTTCATTAGACATAAGGCCACGCTTCACGCCCTGCATGAGAACCGTACCGAAAGCTCCCCCGAAAACAGCTTCAGGAGTGAAGGCCCCCTTAAAAACTGCGCTGAAGAAATAAGGGACATTATCTAAGTTAATCAGAATCAAGGACACCACAGTCAATACATAAATCACCGCCATGACAGGAACAAGTTTATTGCTGACCGCGGCAATACGGCGGATTCCCCCGAAAGCCATGACCGTGACCAGTACAATGACAACAAGGGACACCACGTAGTAAAAAACAGACTGCACAGGAATAGTGCTTCCTGAAAGAATGCTTCCCATGGCTCCGACGGAAGACACGACATTAAAGCCCTGTGCAGGCAGGCACATCATGGCATACACGATATAAACCAGCGATAGTGCCACGCCGATCCACACTTTGTTCCCACAGAGACACCGCGCATAGAATGGAAGGCCTCCCACAAATTCTTTCCCCCGCTTCTCCTTGAATATCTGTGCCAGGGTACTTTCCGTATAAGCAGTCGCCATACCGAAAAACGCGGATACCCACATCCAGAAAAGCGCGCCGGGGCCGCCCAATTTGATAGCAGTGGCAACGCCTACGATATTTCCTGTGCCTACCGTTGCGGCAAGCGCCGTGCAGAGTGCCTTGAAACTGTCAATGTCGCCGTCGCCTTTATTTCTGGCAAAGAAAATCAGCCGAAGGGCCCTTGGCAGCTTGACCATCTGGAGAAGGCGGAGGCGGATGGTCAGATATATGCCGGTCCCTACCAGAAGAACAAGGAGCCACGGGCCCCAGACAATCGCATCAATTTGGTTTAACAAGTCAAGCATTCGCATTCACTCCCACCCTCAAAATTCCGTACACCAAGACATGACGGAACAATATAAAAACCGGCCCTGAAGACAAAAACAGAGCCGGCATGCATGTTTCCATTGCTGCACCGACCCTGTCCTTTTGCCTGAGAGATTAGAACGGGAGGACTACTCTTCCCCGCGCCCCTGCACCTTCGGCGGTCATATACGACACTCTCCAGAGGTTTGTCCGTACACGGTTTCGTGTCCCGCAGGACGCCTGATAGTGTTACTCCTTCGGCAGACATTTCTGTCTTTTTCCGTATACATCATTCAAAATTGTGTAAATGTATTATAAGCGATTTATCTTTAATTGTATAGCCTTTTTCATCGTACTTTTTCTGCATGTATTCCCCCGTTTCATATGCTATTTATGCATAAAGGGAAATAAAGCACCTGCCTGCCGCTATTAAAAAGAGCCCTAAATGAGGCTCTCCGTATTATTCTATTCATCTTATTCGTCAACAAAAATCTGTTCCACCGCTTTGTAGCTGAGAGAAATATCACCCGCCTCCGTAGCAAGAAGAATCGGTCCTTCATAAGGTTCCTTTTCTTTTACAGTGACCCGCATATCGGGATGGATGCCTTTCTCCTGAAGATAGTCCATCAAGCTGTAATCTTCCACAATACGGCGGATAGTGGTACTATCCCCCTCCTTTAAATCGGAAAGCGTACGGAAAGTAAGCCCTTTGCGGCTGCCGTCCGCCTTCGGAATAGGGTCACCATGGGGACAGTGTTCAGGATGTCCGAGAAACTCATCAAGCCGTTCCGCAAGCATGTCGCTCGTCTGGTGTTCCAGACCGTCCGCCTGCTCATGAGCTTCGCTCCAGGAAAAATGGAGCTTTTCCACAAGGAATACTTCCCACAACGCATGAAAACGGAAAAGCTTGCCTGCTTCCCTCCTTCCCTTCCTCGTCATCTTGCTGCCTTTGTAAGCGGTGTAGTCCACATACCCTTCTTTCTGCAGCTTCATAATCATCTCGCTCACTGACGGCGGCGACACATGGAGTATGTCGGACAATTCCTTGTTGGATACCAGCTCATGATCTTCGCTGATGATGTAAATCGCTTTTAAATAATCTTCTTTCCCTGATGTCATGATTTCCCTTCCCCACTTCCTGTAACTGAAAATTTTTCATAAAATACAAAACCTGTTTCTTTTCCTACACCCTAATTATTACTTACTTCCTATTATATAAAATAGCTTCCCCTAATTCAATTATTAAATCAGAGTGCCAATTATTTTGCGGCAGAAAATAAAAATCATTCTTAAATGCAAAGAAATCTGATAAAAAGATCCCCCAACCCCCATTCCTTTTAAAATTTTCCTTGACACGCAAAAAGACGCGTGGTATAGTTGTTCCAACTTACATAATGACTGTGAAGAGAAGAGTAAGCGGATGGAACTGCCAAAGAGAGCTCCGGCGGGTGAAAAGGAGCGCGGGAAAATTTGCTGAACATGGCCTCCGAGTCAGGTTTGCCGAATAATAAAGCAGCCCGGGATCTCCCGTTACAGAGATGCGGTATCAAGGCGCAAGCCGGCGTACCTATGGAGGCCTGTGCGGTGACGTGCAGGTAAAATTGGGTGGTAACACGGTCTTCGTCCCTTTACTGGGATGGAGTTTTTTTTTACCCGTTTCCGCCATTCTTATTTCCGGTTTCCAAATTTATCACAAAATTATTTTTAAAAAAGAGAGGTATGTATTATGAATCTGAAAAAAACTGTCATCATTTCCATGGCCACATTGGCATGTGCAGGCTTCATCGCAGGCTGCGGCAGCGATAAAAAAGACGCCGCGTCTGCTGACCCTGCGAAAACAAAAAATGAAATCAAAGTCGGCACGACACCGGGCTACTCGGAACAGGTCGTGGAATTCGTCGCCAAAGAAGCCGAAAAAGAAGGCCTCAAAGTGACCATCGTCCCCTTCTCCGACTATGTCACCCCCAATCAGGCACTGGCGCAGGGCGACATCGACGTAAATTCTTACCAGCACGTCCCCTTCCTTGAAGCATTCAATGAAAAGAACGGCACAAAACTTGTTCCCATCGGAAACACTTACCTCGCGCCCCTTCGTCTGTTCTCAAATAAACACAAGACTCTGTCCGATCTCCCCGACGGCGCATCCATTGCGATTCCGAACGATCCATCCAACGGAGGCCGCGCCCTCCTTCTTCTGGAGAAAAACGGCCTGCTGAAATTAAAAGAAGGCGTCAATCCTGTCAAAGCGGTCGTCTCCGATATCGCTTCCAACCCGAAAAATCTGAAAATCATCGAACTGGAGGCGCCCCAGCTCCCAAGAGCTCTTGAAGACTGCGACGCCTCCATCATCAATGGCGGCTACGCAGTATCCGCGGGACTGGATCCGAAGACGGCTCTCGCCCAGGAAGACAATACCAGCCCGTATGTAAATGTCATCGCTGCCCGTGAACAGGATAAAGACAACCCCACCTATCAAAAGTTTGTAAAAATATTCCAGACGGAAGCCACCAGAAAGTACATCAACGACAACTTCCAGGCGACCCTGACTCCGGGATTCTGATTAAACGACAAAAGCGTTTCTCTACGAGGTTTTATCCCCGCAGGAGAAACGCTTTTCTAATGGGAAATTCTGAGTTTTGTGTAAATACTAAAAATGGAAATGCTTTTTTCAATTATTTTTCATATACTTCGCATTTTTACAAATTATTTCTTTCGAAAAAATTATTATACGCAATTATCATACGCCAAGTATTAGTTTCTTGAGATACTAAATCTAACGTAACAATATAGTCATCATTTTGCACTTGCAGGTATGGTTTAGGGTTTTCCCATGCATGCTTTATATTCCATCCATGAGACATAAAATATTGAAGAAATTCCTCTTTTACTATTTGGGGCGACTTATCAGAAGTAATGGGTTTAATATAGGTTCGAACAGATTTTGCTATGATTGCTCTTCGGTTTGTTAATTGAAAATCAGATACATCATATGCCTCCAGAGGTTCTATATCATATGCCTTTTTTTCTAACGCTAAAATTCGTTGATGAATTTGCTCCTTTTGGAAGGCATTATAAGTTATACCACCTATTAGCCAAATCCCAAATGACGCCAGAATTACCGTGATAAATATATTTAATATAACCTCCTTCACCCTTATGATCCTTCGATTATCCTTATCCATAAATTCTCCCCCCACATGTATAACCAATTGCTAAAGAAACTCCGGCAGAAGGACTGCTATCAAATTCTGCCATAAGTCCTGAGGGAGGGATTTCCACAGTTTCCCCATTGCGGTAAAATGACCCCTCCATCCGGCAATTGAATTAATTATATCCCCCCTTCTTTATTAGAAAAATCAATTAACTGTAACTTCCACTTCGTCCCCATCTGAAGAAATGCAGATCCTGTGTATCCGATTCCTCCTATCATTTTGGACAAAATTCCGCCGAAGGCGTCTGAAATATTCTGCACTGCATCAAGAGGCTTGTTTGTCCGGTCTTTCCATTTGATTTTTTCCAGATATCCTATGGCATGTTCGTTGGCCGCTCCCCGCTCCCGCCAGAAGACTTAAATACTAAACCTGCATATTCTTTGTATATTTTAGGCTATCCTGCTGAGGACTACGCAATAATTTACCATTTTTCATATTAATAATATTTCCTATAGAAACAATATTTACCCTGCCAGCTGTCAATGTAAAGTACCCTTTTCCATAAAATTCCATCTCCACCCAATATCTATCTCCAACTTTTTTTATGGACTTTATCCCCTGTATTCCCCCTTTGCATAAATTATCATATAACTCTGCCACATTGATATTATCAGCAAATTCAACACTTTGTAACATGACCATGTCAGATTTACGCCGTGCATTAATTTTATGCTCAGTCTCTTTTTCCTTTTTACAGAGTCTATCAGAAATATTGAATCCCCATACCACATCACCAATGTAATATATATAAATTGCAATAATAACTAATATTCCCAGAATATATTCGCCATTATCCATGATGCATCTTCCTTATTCTAATTCATCCCATCTAATATTAATTATAATTATCCGATATAGCACAGATAATCATAATTCGTTCCTTTTCCTGAATTCCAGCTCTATAGCTTTATATTTATTCAGGTTGTATCCGTGTTTCTGTTTAGTCCTGTCATATCTTTTCCTGTAGTGAGATCGACATCATTTTCTTTGGTAACATTGATTTTTTCCATTAAGTGCGCATAGGATCCAAAATAGCGCCAATGAAATGACATAAACTGACACAAAGTATGTTAAAGATATAATAGATATCCTTATGAAATCATTATGAATCACTTTTGTAATCCCCAAGAACAAATGGATAAACAAAGTAGTCGTACCATTTCCCCAATCAATAGGAAATCCATGCCATATCATAAAGTACGCATATAAGACGGAAATGATTCCAATCGCTTGAATACTACCAGAATAATTCCATTTATGCAGAGGAACATGATAATGGATTATCAGCGTAATATAAATACTCATTCCTAAAAAGAAAATTTTTGCAACATTCAAATCAACAATTGCCATTATCCCCCAAATCCCCCATGCTCCTATATAAATCAAAGTTATTATCAATTCCATTCGAAGCATGCTGATAGCCTTTTTCTTCATAAATTCATTCATCAAGTCACCCATAATGTAACCATCTTACTTCCCGCCACATGTACCGCCGCTCTTTTTATATTCGTGTTCTTCTCTCATATAACCAATAACACTGCATCAAAACCTACGGTTAAAAAACGAACCTACACCAGCCAATATAAAAAATATCGCAATTTTTTCAATGCAGAATATCCGATCGCAACTAACCTTTCCGCTTTTGCTTCGTTTACCGGTGCAATTATATATGGTTTTATTCTTGAATGAAAAAAGAAAAACTCCAAATTCGATACTCTTCTGCCGGTAAACAACACCATTGTATTCATAAGTTACAAAAAATCGGTAAATCCCCCATGATGTCGGAGATGTCCATACTTTTTTTGCCTCCACAACCTGTAAGGTAATATTTTCAGAGTTATATCTGACCATCTGCCTATAAACCAGAAGAGATACTCCTATAAATATTACTATGATTCTATATATAAGTACCAGAATAGATGCACCCATTGTATCTCCTTATATCTGCTCCTGATAATCAACAAACCGTATATGATCCCCCCTGCACAGATATTTCAGGAGCCGTAGACTTCTATATGCAGGATATAACCATTTGCAGCAGTGGATTCATTATATTTCATGCATGCAGCTATTAATCAACCCAAGACCTTCCAAAAAGTTTTCCCATCATTACTTCAGTAGTCTTTCTGTGTCATTGAAATATATTCCGTATCATCATTTTGTGGTGTGTATAGCAATTGTCCATTTTTCATATTTATAACATGAAACAATATCCACATGGGTTCCTTCTAATGTAAAATATCCCTCTCCATAAAACCTCATTTTTACAAAATATTTACCTTCATAAACCTTTATACTCTCTATTTCCTGAATTCCACCTGCTGAAATAGTATTATATATATTTTTTATATCACTCCCATTAGGAAATAGAGTTTGTTTTAAAATTGATAAATCAGACTCATGTATTTCCTTATTATTAATTTCCGCTGTTTTTATAATTTTCTGAAACCGCCTTGTAATGGTATTCTGCCAAACTACCATTCCAATATAATAGATAATTATCACCACTATCGCTATAAACCCTATAATATATTCCATAATATCTATTTCCACATCCTTATATCTAATCCATTACTTCGGTTGTATCACTCTTAATCCTGTTATATAAGTCCTCCACATATGATTTACCTTGTTCTTTAAATTTTGTATCTATGGCTTCATACTGTTCAACCTGGAAATTTACATAAAATCCCAATGCAGCAGCATAACCAATCCAAAAGTGGATACACGAGATAAAAACTTTATTCCCCCCGCCTTCAATTCATTTTTTACGCACTATCTTCCATGATTTTCGGATAATACTTTTCGGTCTTCTGTCTCTTCTTTAGTACCTTCCATATTAAAATATCCCACTTCGTTTCCATCTAAGAGGCGCAGACTCTATGTGTCCATTTCATCCGCTCACGCTGACGGCGCTTCCCGGTCTGCCGCTGACAGACATGTTCGAGATTTTGCTTTTTTCTTCGTAACTCTTCCTGTCCTGTTCACTTTCGATAAAAAGATTTCTTTCCCTATATGCTGCAGTGGACAGCCTGACTTTAAGTATTTCCATTTATCTATCTATTGGAAATACCATGATATAATAACTTTTTTCATATACTACCCCTTCAAAATTTACTGTTGTCTCCACAGGAAAAGATAATTGGAGCTCATACGTTCCATTACGAAATATATATTTTTCTTCCACTTTTTTCCCATTAAATTTCTCAACATTGTCCTCTTCCGCTATAAATTCCCATCCATATTTTCTTAACTCTTCCATATAATAATTAATAATTTCCAGCCGCGGTGCAAACACAGAATAATTCTCTGATCCATGGTAATGCCCCGGTAATCTATACCAAAATTTTAATGATTTCTTCAATTCGTTTGACTCTTGGTAAATCATTATTGGAGGTATATTTTCTCTCAATTCTTTTTCTGAATAATATTGACTTGGCCATAAAAATAAATTTAATAGACATGGAAATACAACTATGAATGTAAAAACTATACTAAATTCTCTTCCAAACTTAGTATATCTTAGATTTTGGTATATCCACTGAATATATTTCTGCTGTATAATCCAAGAGATTCCAGCACTTACCCAACAACAGATACTCCATCTCTTTATCCTTTTTTCATCCTGTAAATATTTTTTATAGCTATTCATAATATCCTCGATTAATCTTCAATCATTCTCCCATCCTTAATTTTCTTACGCACATCTATCAGACCATCAATAAGTTTACTTTCCCCTCCGTCAACACTAATAGCTATGTTTTGGATGAACTACTATGTAGTAGTTTAATGGTTTTTTTTGTCTGATAACTTGCTCATCCAATAAGTCAGATTGATAGAAGTTCAATGTTAATTCATATATACCTTTATTAAAAAGATATACATTCTCAATTTTAGAATGATTGGAATAATCGATGTTGTCTCTACATCCATCATATTTCCATCCGTGTTTAATAAAACATTCTTTATAATATTCAACAATTTCTTTTTCTGAGGCATACGCTTTACTTCCCATAGTAAGTATATATAAATTTGAATTTCTATATGAAAAGAATAACTTATCTCCTAATAAACCATCTTCTTTGTATAAAGTAATTGTAGGTATACTATCTCGCATTTCTTTTTCGGGCCGCTTTGACTCAAAGCGATTAAATACAAATAAACCCATGAATACTATTATCATGAATATTTGAAAATAAAAATTCAAATTCTTCCCCATCTTTTTTCTATCAATTATCATCTTCATAAAACTATCTTCCCATCCTATAATTACATACTTCTTATCCCGAAAAGAATAGTATGATTTCCCTGTTTAAAGTCATAGATATATCTGCCTTCCCAGGCTGTGATGGTTTGCAGAATGTTAGCAGTGGCGAGTTTATTCTTTTCTACCGGTGCTTTGCTGTCTATGACGAAACCCTTAAGGGATGAAAACATCATTCTGCCAGAAGACAAGATATGATTCCCATAAATACAATTACAGACAATCCCATCATTCGAATTTGAAATTTAAACTTTTCATGCGCAAGTTTTTTGTTAAATTCTTCTGTCATCTCATATTTAACAGTATTAATAAGGATCCTTTGTGTTTCCTTGAACAATAAATAATCTCCAATTTGGCCCAAAATGATTACTAACATCCCCAAGAATAACCTTTGTGTCAAATTATCCGCGAAATACACATAAACAAATAATGCTAAAGGTACCATTAATAACATGAAAAGCTTTAACCCCATCACTTTCCAAGTAGTACATGCTGAAAATGTACCTAAACGTACATTCTGAAAAATCCACCTTATTCCTATAAAAACATAGGCTATGCATACAATAATATCCATTATCATAAATTCTCCATCATTAATCTATTTGTTTATGTACATTTGTAATATACTTTTCATCCGGTTGTTTTCTTTCAGGTTCCGTCCAAGGTGGTGCTTTCTGATTTCCCTTTCACGAGTACGGTCGGTACATAGCCCAGTCCTAAGGGGGTGAGTTTGGATACGGCATTGGTGGATGCAGTGATTCCGCTTGCTTTTGCTTTGTATTCGGTTTTGTTGTCCATATTTTCCCATGTCAAAGTACCGGTGGTGAGTTTGTTCTTTTCTGCCCGTGCTTTGCTGTCTATGACGTCGCCTTTGAGGTGGGTGTTGTTTTTGACTTGGTGTCGTATTCTTCTTTCCCTATGTAGATGCCGCTTTGTTCAGTAATACCTTCTATATTGAATTTCATTAATTAATAGAAAATCCAGGAGATTACATACCACAGCACATCTCGGTAATACCCTATTACAAACAATTCAATAAACACATTTAATATTGATAAAAGAATAGTTTGTTTTTGCGCCTGTACAATTTCACTTTCGCTTTTCTTCGTAAATTCAGATGCTAATATGTAAGCAAAATACCGAGCCAGAATGAAAATCGCCTCCCCCATAAAGAGCATCCCTGTCAAACTGACTAGTGGACTATGGGACATATCTATACCTGACATGATTTTCAGAATGTTGGTTGCAGTCAATATTATAAATAGAAGGCTAAACACAGTTAGCAATATTCCCATGAATATAAATATGACATACTTATAGAGAGACGGATGTCTCCTATCTTTATGTCGAATAAAATCTTCACCTATGGCACAGCACATAAAAGCAAATATTAAAACAGTAAATACTATTCCCCAAAAAAACGAAAGACTGATAATCTTCATTATGTATTCCTCGATTCAATCTTTTACAATAAAATTCTGTTTAAAGTCCTTTTTAAACTGTTCATCGTCATAATTAGATACTCAGAGTTCACTGCGGATTGGTTGGTTGTGGCTGTGCTTCCTTTGATGGACAATATGGGGCAGTAGTCCTCTTTCGCTTGCTTTATATTCTGCTTTGTTTTCTATATTTTCCCATGTCAAGGTTCCGGTAGTAAGTTTATAAATATTAACATTAATCCTAAAAGTAACCATGCTATTAACCGGACATCATCTTTAACATCATAACAATTTGCAACTTTTGCTCGGTTCCTTCTCAATTCATATAGCACCAAAAGAAACCATAGCCACCCTCCCCATATTGCAGATGTCATTATCAAAAGTTTATTTGAATAATTAATGATCCCAATATCTATCAGTATCGCCGCTCCCATTAATACATCTATACAAAATATAAAAGGAATTCGAATATACACTGGGATATTCTTTACAACCATCTTCATATCTTCTTTTTTAGATTTGTTAAATATAAATATCCATAAATTCCATATCATGAGAAAAAGCATGGCAAAATCAATCACTTGATTACTAAAGATATATTTCATTTCTTATCCCCTCCTTCATTCGCAAGGAAAGAATTATACTGATTCTTTATATTTCTCACTTCCCTCAAGCCTATTTTTCTATAAGCACACGATCATAAAGATAGGCTCCCACAAGCATCCCACCTTCCAAGCCGGCAATAGAACTTTCCATCCCACATGACTAAACTGATTATAGTCCCGCTTGCTATTTTATGAACTTCCGGGTCTTTGATCTTTCCCTGTTCTTTTTAGGAAGGCGTTCACTCCTGCCATACTATTCGCTTTCTGAGGTAATATCTTCCAGCTTTTTATCAAGCATATCTAATCCTTTTCTACTATCAATATATTCTTTCATAAATTTTTTATCAGAAGCATAATACGATTCTCTTTTAATATAATTGACTTTTTTCTCACGCCCTTTTCTTTGTAATTCTTTAAAAATATCTATATCTCTTTTGGGTAATCCTATAAAGTCATATCTAATCTCTATCCCCCATAGATAAGATTCATTTAGCTGCGATAAAGAACTTAACACATCACTTCTCAAATCATCCGGGATGTTTCTATAATAAGTTTCATTAACCACTTTAATCGTTTCCCCATAAAAAGGAATTAAGTTTACTTTTGTATATCCTCCTATGCCATACAAAAATATATATGGATATTCATACTTATAAGCGAAACAATCCGACTCTAAGGCCGTCTTTGTCCACAAATCAGTAAATATCCTGTCAACCTTGAACCTATATCTAAATGCTGCATAATAGGTTGCATGTTCCATTTGAAATGTATTCATGTGTAAATACATAACGCATAATCCTATTAATAAACTAAACGCAACCCATATTTTAGTATTTCTCATATCAATCACCTATACCATCCTGTCCCCATTTGCGCCGTACAGGCTCCTGTCGCACGATCTCCTGTCAGGCCTCCCGCGACGGTTACTAAAGCAGTGCTGATGGCCTGTACGGTATCAGTAGTGAGTTTGTTCTTTCCTTTATCCACATAAACGATGTCAACAGTTCCCCCTACATTACATCAGATACTTTCTACAGTACACTATAATATTCATAAGAATAGAAATTTTTATAATAATTTCAAATAAAATTGACTGATTCCAGTAAAAAAAGACAACTCCCACAAGAAAAACAGATATGACAATAATCAAAAGCCCTATGTAATGTTTTATTTTATTGAAACGGGTGTGATTATTTTTTCTTTCGTAATATTCATCAGGATACCAAAATAACTCTATCAGTTTATGTGCAATCGGTTTCTGATCATTGCTTTCAATCTCTCGCCCTAAATGTCTTAAGGCTGTACGAAGTTGTAATGCTCCTATAAATATTATAAAAATACTCATCAGGAAAATCAGAACTAAAAGACCATAGTCTGAAAAATCTATGAATATAAATTCCCCCTCACAGATTTTTTCAGCACAATAAAGAATAGAAAATATTCCTGTCAGAATAAAAGAACAATAATTAACTATAGGCAAATTGTCCCGCTTATTATGACTAAACATAAATTATTTCCCTCCCTTTATGTTTTGGGATAGATTGTTACAGAATACCTAAGCGGATCTTGCCCATTACTTTTTTCGTAATTATGCAAATCCCGAGTACTAAAATATATTCCCAATCTATACTTCCCTTTTCGGAAATTAAATGATTCCCCTATCTTTCTATTGTTTGAATGATCGATATTATCTGCTTCTCCTGTAAATTCCCATCCGATTTTTTCCAAATTTTTTCTATAATATTCAAAAATATCAATTTTAGTTCCAAAAGATTGAATAATATATGTAAGAATATAATGTTTATTAGTCCTATAAATAAATTGCAGTAAATCCACTAATTTACTTTCTTCATTATAGACATTGACCCCCTCGATGCTTTCCCTTATCTCCATTTCAGGCTTTCTTGATTCTAAACGATTAACTAAAACACAAATGGATACTAACATAATAAATCCTATCAATGTCAATATCCCATTCTGTAATTTCATTTTCGAAATCATTTCTCTACCTCCTCATTATCTACTGAAGAGGTAGAATCTCCATTAAGCCCAAATTGCGGCAGTCCTTTGTTTAAGATTATCATTCTTCTTTACCTATAAACCCTTAAAAGTATTATAAATAACAGAGTATTATATCTATCACATACGCAAGAATCGGCCAACACCACCATAGTACAATCGACTCAGCTATTAGCGTACAAAAAGAAAGATAAATCGTCTTTCTTGATATCTTAAATCTCAATTCTTTGTTTAAATTCGAATACTCCGGCAATAATACATAACCATAATACCGTACAGCAATAAAAAGTGACCAACATGTGAAGATCGCAAAAGCAAATGCTATTTCTTTATCGTAGTCAATATCTATTTCTCTTAAGACTAATAAAAGATTTGTCCCACCTGTCACTGTAAACAGCAAACTAAAAATTATCAGTAATATTCCCATAAGAATAAAAAACAAATACTTAATAACATGACGAATTCTGTGACATGCAATATCATAAATGGCTATACTAAGCAGCGTAATACCCAGTATAATTGTTGCCATTATTCCCAAAAAGAATGAAGTCCCCATAATTCTCATATTTTGAATCCCCAATCAATCTTTAACATCAAAATTCCATTCAATCTTTTTCAGAATCTTGTTTATCATAATTTGAACTATTTAAGTTTTCCCCGTATAGATATCGTTTCTTTTATTATCATAAATATTTTCCACAGTAAAAGCAGCTCTAACACTCATATCTAAAAAGCAATAGCATCTCCACCAAGAGGTCTGTCTTTAATGCGAATGTCCATAGTCTTCTTCCTTGCGTATAAAGCATCTCTTCTTAATGTCCACATTACTATATCTATAAATTTTATATATGTCCGATTATCACATTCATTACATATACTAGAATTGGCCGGTATATCCATATCATAAAAAATCCTATTATTATGGTACAAATATATAGTAATATCCATTTCTTTCTCACTTTAGGAATTATATTGATATCCAATTTAGAATATTCGGGAAATAAAATATAACCATAATAATGTATTGCCACCCATAATGACCAAATCGCAAAAACCAGAAATAAAATATCTAATTTTGAGCCATAATAAATATTCGTCTGATAAAAATAACTTAAAATATCCGTTCCCGCTACTAAAGTCGATAGTAAAAAGAACATTACACATAATATTCCTATCGGAATTATAAAAAAATACTTAACTCCATTATGTACTCTCTCGTAAATAATATCTTGACAAATCAAACCCAAGAATAGAGCAAATAACATAATAGTGGTTACCATTCCTCCCCAAAATAGAATACTTGTAATTTTCAATTGATATCCCCCCGTTTACTCTATGATGTCAAAGTTTTGTTCCATTCTTTCTTTAAATTCATCCTCATTATAATTCGATTGATTAAGTCCTTTTAGATAATAAATATAATCACTTTTATTCTCTTCTTCATAAATATATTTTGCCAAAAGACCTCCTGCATAGCCTGTACCTACAACTACTGCAGCCGTTCCACCGGAAAGGAGTATTGGAGCGATTTGATATTGACTGCCATATCCCACCATAATCGGCACAAGCAGCCTCTGTCCTGCCAGACTTCCCACTATTCCACCATCAATACCGGCAGATTCTTTGCCACGGTCATCTGGTGTTGAAAATTTTCCTATATCTAACATCTTGCCGGCAGTTCCTGCCCAGCCGGAGACACCAGGTAAATGAGTTTCCTTAGATACTTCTCCTATAAAGTCTAATCCATATCCGCCGTATTTAGCCCAATCACTTTGGATATGAATTTATCTATCCGGTAACTCTAGCTAAAAGGAGTATGCATAATGCAATAACACCGAGCAGTTTATAGTCAAAATAAATCGCAACACCAGCAATTACACATCCTATAATAAAACAGATGTCACTCCCACTAAAGAAATCATGTATTTCTTTGATTTTATTTTTCATAGTATTAATACTATTTTTTCTACTCATAAACTTCCCTTCGTTCTGCTTCTTTATTTTTTCATTTTCATTGTGCAAGACAACTTCAAAATAATGATATCCACGCTATATATCCAGTTATATTTTTACTCTATTTAAGAATTTTATTCCGGCAAAACTTCCGGGAATTATACGATCTAACTCAGGATAATTTGTTTTTGTATATTTAGATAACCAATTAAGTGCACGAAGAGTTCCATCTTCTGCCACGCCTTTAACAATATCTTTTGATCATCCATCTTTAATATCTGATAGAATCAGTGCACCTATGGCTCCATGGAGAAGAAGTTTTTCTGTAGATCCTTATGGTCTTTCCATCCGGTGCTGCCGAGGCTGATATTGATTCCTACGGTATTGTTCTTGTTAATGGCTTTGTCTGTTTTCTGGGTTTTCTGTATGTCTCTTGCGTTCATTCCTGCCTGCACGGCATACAGGGCTTTCAGCCGTCCGTCTCCCACTTCTCCGGCTCTCTTTACGGGAGCGGCTACGGTTCTTATCTGCGCTAATTTTTCCATGTCCTAGGTCTTTTTTATGTCATTGAAATATATTCCGTATCATCATTTTGTGGTGTGTATAGCAATTATCCATTTTTCATGTTTATAACATGACCAACCGAAACAATATCCACATGGGTTCCTTCTAATGTAAAATATCCCTCTCTATAAAACTTCATTTTTACAAAATATTTACCTTCATAGACCTTTATACACTCTATTTCCTGAATCCCCCCCCGCCGAAATAACGCCATACATTTTCCTTATATCTATCTCGGCAGGGAAACTAACGTCACTAAGAACTTTTAAATCAGATTCTATAACCTTTTTTGTATCGACGTCTATTTTCTTTTCAATTTCTTGAATTTCATCAGCGACCCTAAACTTCCAAACTACTATTCCTATACCAAAAAATATTATTGCAATTATTCCTAAAAATCCTTTGATATATTCAGCTAAATTCATCTTTTACCTCTTTATTCTATTCCTTGAGATGGCTCTCAGAACACTACTTTACCAACGATCGGTATTCACTATTCCACTAAGTAAAAAACAAAAAACTGCTATATATCCCAAATATTCTATACCCATAAGCCATGCAATACTCCCTGATATTAAGCCGACTATTCCTAAAGCCAAACTAGGTCCAAAATATTTTTTCATATAATCCTCCCATAATAGCAGCAAATTAATGATTTATAGCTTATTTTATCTTGTTACAGTTAACCGGCTTTTTGAACTCCGCCTAGTAAAAAAAGGATATTAATAAAAATACTATTGATAAAACCCACAATATAGTGTAATTAAAAAAATGCGCAATAATAAAAATTAGAATTCCTAAGCATATAAACTTACTATCTGCCTTCATTCTATAATCCCCTCTAATCAGTTATACAATCCTTTATCCGGCCTTCTAACTCTTTCGTAGTCTTAGGATTACTTTCATACTTATAATCTAACAATGCAACATAAACTATCACAGCACCAACTAAGGTTCCATATCCGCCATCTACTTGTTTTACAAATTTTATACCTCCTAATTTTTGTTTTACTTCATCTGCTAAATAAGGATACTCCCATATAACTTCATTCCCTAAATATTCCAGTGATTTTATAGTTATTCTTTCAAGAATTAACTTGGTTGCTGTATCAGAAGGATATTTTTTACATCATTAGGAATATTGTCTTCATAATACAAATAAAATCTGTTTACCCCACCCAAAGCATTCCCCATCCGGGAGATGTAAGCACCCGTGTGTCCGCCCCCTCCTGCCATCTTGGACAGGATTCCTCCGAAGGCGGCGGAGATGTTCTGCACTGTATCGCAGCTCCACTTATATTATTTTTTGTATTTTCTATCACAAAACCTGCTTCTAAAATCCATTTAAAATCAATAATAAGAGGCTCCTACTAAAAGTATAAAAGCCATAAACCATAATAACGTATAATCAAAAAAATATGCAGAAACAGCAATGAATATACTAAGCCCAATTAATTTCCATGCCTTTTTCATCCTTTATACCCTCTTAATCATTTACAGAGTCTTCTACCCATTTATTAAATTCATCTCTCAGATTCCTTCCTCTCATTGCAGCCATTTCCTCATCCAATTCATTCCACTTCGTCCCCATCTGGGAGATGTAGGCGCCTGTGTGTCCGCTTCCTCCTGTCATCTTGGACAGGATTCCTCCAAAGGCGGCGGAGATGTTTTGTACGGTATCGGGATGCTTGTTTATCCAGTCTTTCCCTTTGCTCT
>ENA-OOZD01000383-OOZD01000383.1-human-gut-metagenome-genome-assembly--contig:-NODE-383-length-22982-cov-2.086710_pt1 | contig 22982 bp, 20 predicted proteins | sample MGYA00241186_ERZ501395 | MGnify/ENA primary metagenome ERZ501395 (study PRJEB25962, sample SAMEA2042730) | human gut metagenome | biome: human gut; feature: human-associated habitat; material: faeces... | reverse complement strand
TCTATGTCTGAATCTAATAAATATAATTTTATTCTTCCTACATTAATTTGCCATACTTTTAAATATATTCTTCTTGCTGGGAATTTTACATATGTTATAAAATCTTTTCCATCTTTATCTTTAACAGGATGTATTGGTAAATCTGCTAGATTTAAGTCTTTATATTCTGGATGTTGTATTCCATCTTTGTCTATTCTTTGATGGAAATATCCATTTTTGTACATTAAACCAACTGCTACTAATGGAATACCTAAGTCACTTGCTGATTTTAAATGGTCGCCAGAAAGAATTCCTAATCCACCAGAATAAATTGGCAATGTTTCGTCCAACCCATATTCCGCCGAAAAATATGCTATTAAGTCATTCTTATTGTTAGGATACTTTTTACTAAACCATGTTATTTTACTATTCATGTAATCTTCATAATCTTCTACAATTTTGTCATATTCCTTAAGAAATTCCTCATTTTCTAGAATCTTTTCTAATTTTTCTTGAGAAACTTGCTTTAAAAATTTAACTGGATTTTTTCCAATGTTCTCCCATAAATCTATATCAATTTCTTTAAATAACTTTAAAAATTCCGTGTTCCAAGCCCACCATAAATTATTAGCTATTTTAGACAATTTGTCTATTCTCTTTGGCAATTGCGGATTAACTGTTATCCTATTAAATACATACATATTTTTTCCTCCTTAGGTACCTTAAAAATTTCCTTTGTAACTTTTATTCTATTATCTACTAACTTATTCATTTTGTCAATTATTTTAAATTTAAAAACTTAATATCTTTTTCTGTATATTCTTCTGGATTTAAGCCAACTTTTCCTTTCATATTTATTAGCATTGCTAATAATAAAATTGTGTAAATTGTACCTATTATTAGTAGTGTGTTAGCTGTAGTTGTATATTTTAATAATATTGATGAAATAAGTGCAATAATGCATCTTGATATATTTTCTACCAAATTATATACAGAAGAAATTTTATTTCTTATTTTATGAGTTGTAAAATTATTTAAATATCTTTTTATCAATATGTAAAATGGTCCTTTCATTACATATTGTATTATGTATAGTAATATCAGTATAACTATAACAAACATAAATGGTATATTACTTTTTGCCACTACTCCTAATATTATGCAAGAAACCGTTACAGGAATAGATAATACTGCTAATGTTCTATTTTTTAATTTATTATGAAATTTGTTTTGGTTCATTGTTGTTATTCCAGAAATAATTTCTAATAATGCAAATATTACACCAAAATATTGCTCTGGAAGTCTAATTTCGTCAAGCAAACTAGTTCTTAATGTCGTTAAAATAGCTAATAAACCATAAAATAATGCACCAAATAAAATCAAATTAATTAATCTAGGCGATTTTAATATATCTTTTAGTAACCCTTTTGTATTATCTTTGTGATTTTCTTTAACTTCATTTCTTTCATCATCTATCTCTTTAAATTTAAAACACAACAATGTTGCAATTACGCTCATTATTAAGCATAAAACCATTGGTATATATGGATTTATAACATATAAAAATCCTGCTGCAAATGATGCAACCGAGTTTATATAATAATAGTAACTGGTTGCTTTACCATCTATTTTAGCAAATAAGCTACCTCTTTTTGGATTTCTTGGAATACTGTCATACAACATATTGGTTTCGCATATTCCCTTTATTAAATATCCTAAAGAAGAAAATAGTTGAAATGCAAAAACATACCATATATTTTGTGCAAAAATCAAAACTGATATAGATAATACAATTGATATATTAGCAAAAATTAAACTTTTTCTTTTTCCTTGTTTTTCTATAAATTTTGTAAATGGTATAAGTAATAACATTTTAAATATTGGGTATGCCGCTTCTGTTAATAGCACCTCTGATGGGGAAAGGTTTTTCACTTGTGTTAAAAATAAAAATGCTATTGAATAGTAAAAAAACATGTCCCATGCAAATGCTTTATATAGTGGATATATTTGTATATTTCTTTCATTTGCTACTGTATTTTCCATTCATTATCACCAAATATATTAAATTACATTTATTAGGTCTTGTCAAGGAAAAAATCCCCTTTTACGTTAGTCATTTTAGAGTCACTTTACAATGTTAAAATAATTTACAAATATAAAAATAGCTTTTTCTTATCTAATTCATATAGATTTTTTTTAATCTATAAGTTATAATAAATTTATAAGAGGTGATTTTATGAAGATTTTTAAAAAAATATTGATATTTTTGTTATTTTGTGTATTAATCATTATCTCTATTTTGTATTTTAAAGGTTATAAATTATATAAAGACAGTATTGATGAGGTAAGTTTAACAAATATGGTTACTAAACTTCAAACTGACAATAATTATGTTTCTATAGATAGTTTACCAGATTATTATAAAAATGCTGTAATTGCTGTTGAAGATCATCGCTTTGAAAAACATGGTGCAATTGACTTTATTGCTATTGGCAGAGCCATTGTAAGAAATGTTTCTAATTTTAAACTTTTAGAAGGTGGCAGTACAATTACCCAGCAAGTTGCCAACAATTTATACTTTATTGATACTGATACCCCGGCACTTATTAGAAAAGTCGCAGAAATTTTTGTTGCATTTGATTTAGAAAAGCAATATTCTAAAAAGCAGATTTTAGAGTTATATGTTAACACAATTTATTTTGGCGACGGCTATTATGGAATAAAGGAAGCTTGTAATGGTTATTTAACTAAAGAACCTCAAGAAATGACTTTATACGAGGCAACTATGTTAGCAGGCATTCCAAATGCTCCAAGTGTTTATGCTCCAACGCAAAATCCTGACTTAACAAAAAGCCGTCAAAAAAAGGTAATACAATCTATGGTAAAATACGGATATCTTTCGGAGGACGAAGCAAATAAATTGATAGGAGTAGATTAAGTTTCTACTCCTATTGATTTACAAAAAAACTAAAGCTCCCTTATTACTTTTGATAAGTATTTCATGCTTGCTAGGCATTGTTCAAGTGTATTACCTGTTGCTCCTACTTCTATTATGCATGCTGCCTTAGATACAAACTGGTTATAATCTGAATTTCTTAATATTATTGGCTTAAATAATCCTGGATATAATTCATTTGCTTTTTCTTGTACTTTTACAGCAAATTTTAAATTTTCTTGCCAATTTTCATGTTCATCTACACCACCATTTGAACCAATTACAAACATTAATTGTGCTGCATATTCCTCTCCTATTTTTACTGTTGGTGCATATGTGTTATCTCCTATTGCATCTCTGTGTAAATCTAACACTATATCATATCCACTATTCTCTTTAAGTATTTTTTCCACTGTTTCTAATGAACTACTATATGATCCAGAATAAGAAGGGTAATCATGATAACTTTCATCATGTATTATATTATATCCATATGGTTTTAAATAATTCTCTAACTCTCTGCCAACTCTTACTACCGAATAATTTCTATCTGTAGTTCTAAAATTACCTGTTTGTTTATATGGATATGCTTGACTTGGTGTATAGCTCTCGCATGTATGAGTATGAAAAATTAAAACATTTTTCATATTTATATTTACATTTGGTGTTAGTATTTCCTTTGTAAGTTTGTTGTCTGTTCCATTTTTTACTTTTACTCCATTATATTCATCTGTAAATTTTGTTGGCACATTATTTTCCAACACTTCTGTTTTTACTCCTGTTTGTATTTCTTCAACTTTTTCATTTGTTGGCTGTTCTTCTATATTATTATTTTTCACTCTTTCTTCTCCATTACTTGTAATTTTCTCTTCGTGTATTGTATCTATCATCGCTAATTCCATATTTAGCATCATTTTTAATGGTTCTATCTTTGGTGTTTTTGTTTCTGCTTTATTCATAACTTTAATTCCTGGAATTGTTTGATTTATACATTCCAGAAATGTTTTGTCACTAAACTTATTTGTCAAAGCATTTTTATAAGTAGAAAAATATCTAGTAAGTGCAACTACAACTGTTATTACTATAGTTAACTTTACTAGATATTTTACCACTTCTTTTATATTAATTACTGCTAAATTTATCATTTTTACATTTTCTCCTTTGTCCATATGCTATTATATATTAATATATTCAAAGGATTATTTTTTTAGAACTATTACTTTGCAATATCTTGCTTCCATTGTTCTTCTGATAAATTTACTTCTATTTCTTCCCCTGTTTTCATATTTTTAATTTTTGCCTTTTGGCTTGCAATTTCTTCTTCGCCTATTGTTAAACAATATTCTGCATTCTTTTTATCTGCATATTTAAACTGCGCCTTTAAGCTTCTTTCTGATACATCTTTTTCTACATATATGCCTTTTTTTCTCAAATCCTGTGTGAGTTTTGTAGCATATATTCCGGCTTTTTCTCCAATGTTTGCTATATATATTTGCATATTCTTTGGCTCTATTGGGTTTGCATTATATTTTTCATATATTTCTACTAATCGCTCCATTCCCATTGCAAAGCCTATTGCTGGTGTATCTGCTCCGCCTAATTCTTTTACTAATCCATCATATCTTCCACCTGCAAGAACTGTGTACCCTTCATCTTTAGAAATAAATTCAAATACAGTTTTAGTATAGTAATCTAAACCTCTTACTATTCCAGTATCAATTGTATATTCTATGTTTAATTCTTTTAATGTGTTTTTTACATTTTCAAAATGTTCCTTACACTCATCACATAAATATTCTGTTATTGCAGGAGCATTTTTGTTATACTCTTTGCATGTTTTTTCCTTACAGTCTAATATTCTCATTGGATTTTTTTCAAACCTTGATTTACACACGTCACAATACTTATCTAGGTTTGGTTCTATATACTCTTTTAATTTTTCTTGATATTTTTTTCTACATTCTGGGCAACCAATGCTATTTATAACTAATTCTATATTTGGAATATTGAATATTTTAAATAATTCATTAGCCATAAGTATTATTTCTACATCTGCCAAATACGAATTTGTTCCTAAAACTTCTGCACCAATCTGGTGAAATTCCCTAAGCCTTCCTTTTTGTACATTTTCGTATCTATACATCGACATATTGTACCACATTTTAGTTGGTGATGGTAAACTAGACATTCCATTTTCTATATATGCTCTTACTACACCTGCTGTTCCTTCTGGTCTTAGTGTTATACTTCTCCCGCCTTTATCCTCAAAAGTATACATCTCTTTTTGTACAACATCTGTAGTTTCCCCAACGCCTCTTTGAAAAAGCTCTGTATTTTCAAAAACAGGAACTCTAATTTCTTTAAAGCCATAGTTTGCAAATAGCTCTTTTGACTTTTCTTCTATGTACTGCCATTTATATGAATCTTGTGGCAATATATCTTTTGTTCCCTTAGGTTTTTGTATCATTTTTTTCATTCCTTTCTTTTTTTACACGTCTTGTGCTTCCTTTAGCTCTAAATATATATTTTTTTCATCTTTAACTCTTGTCATTCTTCCATGGCCTGGATATATAATTGTATCATCTGGTAATACTAAAATTTTATTTGTTATAGAGTTTATTATGTCTTCAAAATTGCTTGTTGGCAAATCTGTTCTTCCCCATGTTCCTTTAAATATTGTATCGCCAGAAAATAGCATATTTTCTGTTTCGCAATATAAAGAGCTACTTCCCTTTGTGTGTCCTGGTGTATGTATTATTTTAAATTCTATGTTTCCTATATGTATAATGTCATTATCATCCACTCTTGATGCTATTTCTAATTCTGGCACATTAAGTCCAACCTGGTCTGTTAAACTAATACTTGGGTCATATAGCCCTTCTGCATCAAATCTGTGTATTAAAATTTTACCACCCTTTTCTTGTTTTACTTTTTCAACTGCTCCTATGTGGTCACAATGGCAATGTGTTAAATATATATATTTTACTTTAGCTTGCAATATGTTTAGCATGTCTATAATTTTGTCTGCTTCTCCTCCTGGGTCTATAACTATACTTTCCATAGTTTCTTGGTCTTGTATTATATAGCAATTTGTTTCTTCTATTAATCCTGTATTTACTTTTATTCTCTTTAGTATCATTTTTTCCTCCTTACCTCATATACGCTATCTATTTTTCTAAGTGCTTTTAATACTTTATTTAATCCATCTATATTAGGAATTTCTACTGTTATTTCAGTTATAGCGATTTTTTCTTTAGTAGCCTTTGAATTTACAGCAATTAAATTACACTTTGCATTTGAAACTTCAGCTATTATTTCTGCCAATAGTCCGCTTCTATCATTAGCATATATTTCTATATCAACATTATATGTTGTTTTTTCATCTGAATCCCAGTATACATCTATAATTCTGTTTTCTTCTTCTAATAAATTTCGAGTATTTACACAATCTTTTCTATGAACAGAAACGCCTCTACCCTTTGTTATATATCCTATTATTTCATCTCCTGGCACTGGATTACAGCATTTTGACAATTTTACCAAGCAATTGTCAATTCCCTTTACAACAACTCCGGCTTTTGAAGGCTTGTATGTTTTTGCCTTTTCATTAGACAACTCTTCTAACTTTTCTTCTAAATTTTCTTCTTGATGTTCTTTTCTGTATTCTTCTAACAATCTTGCAACTATTTTTCCTGCTGATATTGCCCCAAATCCAACACTTGCATACATATCCTCTACACTATTATACTTATATTTATTAAGTACTACTTGTACAAAATCATGCTTAAATATTTCCGAATAATTTATGCCTATCTTTTTTATTTCTTTTTCTACTAGTTCCTTACCTTTCACAATATTTTCTTCTCTTTGTGTTTTCTTAAACCAGCTTAATATTTTGCTTTTCGCGCCAGAGCTTTTAATAAACTTTAACCAATCCATGCTTGGACCTTTAGATTGTTCTGATGTTATTATTTCTACTATATCGCCATTCTTCAGTTCTGTAATTATAGGCATCATTTTACTATTTATCTTACATCCTGTCATGTGATGTCCAATTTCTGCATGTATATTATATGCAAAATCTATTGGAGTGCTTCCCTTTGGCAAAGACTTTATATCTCCTTTTGGAGTAAACACATACACTTCATCTTCAAATAATTCTGTTTTCAGTGTTTTCAAAAATTCTTCTGGGTCTTGCATATCCTTTTGCCATTCTAATGCTTCTCTAATCCATGCGAGTTTATCGTCTGTTACTGTTACATTTGACTTTTTGTTTCTGCTATTATTAGCTTCCTTATATGCCCAATGTGCTGCTATACCAAATTCAGCTATTCTATGCATATCCCATGTACGTATTTGAACCTCAAATGGTGTACCCTTTTGTCCTATTAATGTTGTATGCAATGATTGATACATATTTGGTTTTGGAACAGCTATGTAATCTTTAAATCTTCCTGGCATAGGAGTGTACAGTTCATGCACAATTCCTAAAGCACTATAGCAATCTTTTACAGAATTAACAATAATTCTTAAAGCAAACAAGTCATATACTTGTTCTAAGGTAATATTATCTCTTTGCATTTTTCTATAAATACTGTATAAATGTTTTGCCCTTCCTGTAATTTCTGCTTCGATTCTTTGCTTTTTTAGCTCTGTCTTAATCTCATGCAATATAATGTCTATAAATTTTAGTCTTTCTTCCCTTTTTCTGTTAATTCCTTCCACTATTTCCCTATATTCTTCAGGATATAAATATTTAAATGCTAAATCCTCTAGTTCCCATTTTAATGAATATATACCTAATCTATTTGCCAATGGTGCATACAAGTCCATAGTTTCCTTTGCAATTGCAATTTGCCTATCTCTGGTTAAATATTTCAAAGTTCTCATATTATGTAATCTATCTGCTAATTTTATTAGTATAACTCTTATGTCTTTACCCATGGCTAAAAACATTTTTCTATAATTTTCAACCTGTTGCTCTTTCATACTTGCATATTTTAATTTGCTCAATTTAGTAACTCCATCCACCATCTCTGCTACTTCGTTGTTAAACTCTTTCTCTAAATCGCTTTTACTTGTATCTGTGTCTTCTAGTACATCGTGTAAAAGTGCTGCGCATACTGTTGCATCATCTAAGCCCAAATCTGCAAGTATATTTGCAACTTCTATTGGGTGTATAATGTATGGCTCTCCAGATTTTCTTAATTGGTCTTTGTGCTTATTTTTTGCAAATTCATATGCTTTTGATATTAATTTTATATCATTTTTTCTGCTATTTTTTTTCATTGTAGTTATAATTTTTTCTATGGTTGGTTTATTATCTTCCATACAAATAATCATCCCCTTTTGTAATGTCAATTACATTGCTTTTCTAATATCTTTTAAATTCATTTGAATATTCTCTTTGTTTCCAAATGTATTTATTTCAATAGTACCTACAACATCTACTTTATCCCCTAAAAGATACTGTTTTGACAATTCTCCCATATTAAATCCTATTGCATCTATAATATAATTGTCCTGTTTTAATGTTAATTTTAAATGTTTACCATCTGATAGTGCTCTTATGGAATCAATTTTTAAATTCTGTATTAAAAATATTGGCATTTTATTTGCTTCTCCAAATGGCTCTAGCAATTCCAGAGACTTTGCTTCTTCAATACTAATATCTTTTAAATTAATTCTTTTGTCTATGTTTATTATTGGCATTATATCGCTTATATTGCTTTCTTCTGCACATTTTTCTATTTCTGCTTTTAGTTTTTCAAAATTTTCTTTTTTTATAGATATTCCAATTGCCATAGAATGTCCACCAAATTTTTCTATATAATTGTTGCACTTGCTTAAAGCATTGTATAAATCAAATCCTGATACACTTCTACCGGATCCTTTTCCCATGTCTCCTTCTAAACAAATTAAAATGCTAGGTTTATAATACATTTCTGTAACCTTAGATGAAACAATTCCTATTATTCCATGATGCCAATTTTCTTTTGCAAGTACTATGCATTTTTTCTCTTTGTCATTATTTTTTTCTATTTCTTGTATTACATCCTCAAATATTTGCTTTTCCGTGTTTTGCCTTTCTTGATTGAATTTTACTAAATTCTTTGCTATTTTTAGTGCTTCTTGTTTATCTTCTGTTAAAAATAACTTCAATGCCTCTTCTTGTGCACCCATTCTTCCACATGCATTTATTCTAGGAGCAACTCCAAAAGATATTGCATTAGAATCTATTTTTTTAAAATTTGCTATGTTAAGCAATGTTCGTAAACCAATATTTTTGGTCTGTTCTATTAGCTTAAGTCCTAATTTAGCTATTACTCTATTTTCATCCACCAATGGGACTATGTCTGATATTGTCCCTATGCACACTAAATCTAAATATTTTAAATATTCTTTTTCATCTAAGTTCAACTTTATAGAAATTGCTTGTATTAATTTAAAAACAACTCCTACTCCTGCTAATTGATTAAATGGATATATATTGTCTTTTCTTTTAGCATCTATTACTGCTATAGCATTAGGAAGTTGTTCTGCCGGCTCATGATGATCTGTTATTATTGTTTCAATTCCCAGTGTATTTGCATATTCAACTTCTTCTAATCCAGATATTCCGCAATCAACAGTTACCATTAATTTGTATCCCATATTATATATTTTTAAAATAGCTTCTTTATTTAAACCATAACCTTCGTTTAATCTATTTGGTATGTATTCTCCGGTTTCTAATCCAATTTGATTTAAATATTTTTTTAGTACAGAGACACTTGTTATACCATCTGCATCATAATCTCCATATATCATTATTTTTTCTTTATTATTTACAGCTTTTATTATTCTATCTACGGCTATTTCCATATCTGGCAATAAAAATGGATCATAAAAATCTTTTCTAGTAGGATTTAAAAACACCTCTAATTCCTTTTCTTCTGTAATTCCTCTATTAACCAATATACTTGCTAATAAATTACTAATGTGTTTTTGTTCAACTAGCTCTTCAACCTTATTATCATCTATATTATAACATTCCCATTTTTTATTCATATATCTTCTCCATTCTATTGCAACATTTTATACCAATTATCATATAATGTCAATTTTATTACCTTATTAAATAACCTATTTGTAGCAGTATTTCGAAAATTACTATTTTGATAGTTATAGACATTAATAAGCTAAAATTTACAATAGCAACTCCTTTGTTGTTAATTTTTTTATAATTATTTACTATCTGTTCTATCTCTTCTTTTGTCATCTCATTTTTGTCCTGCATATAACTTTTTGCTAAGTACTCAGCCTTTATCATTGCATCTGTTTCTAAATAACTTCTTATTATATAATATATAAATCCTAGTATTGTTAATATGCTAACATGTAACAACATATTTTTTATTTTTCCAAATAGTGCCAAAACTGATAATACTATAAAATATATTATATATATATTTGAATATATGTAATTAAACATTACCATTCTTTTATTTTGTATAGAATGCAAACACTCATGTGCTATTGTTTGCACACGTGTAAATGTATCTTTTATATTACTTATTAAAATAGTATTTGTGGCTACTATATACAAACTTGCCATTTTACTTTCTGTTTCTTTAACTTTTACTTCTTCATTATCTAACTTTTTTAATATCTCATCACATATTATTTTATTATCAGGTAATTTATTGGTAATTTCCGTCAGTTCTTTATCATATCCAAGTTCTTTTATTTTTTTTACATCATCAATTTTTATTCCAAATAAATATTTTATTAAGTATATAAAAATTATGCATACTAAAACAACAATTAAACTTTCCACTTTTTTGCCCCCTAACTTATTCTATATACAATAACCTACACTTCTTGTGTGCAGGCTAGATTTCAAATTTTGCTCAAACATGCTTTTCATAAGTGTATTATGGTATAAACTTATTTATTTGTAAATGATAATTAAATTCTATAATATAGTTTTATTTGGGAATTAAAAACAATTAGGGAATAATCCCTAATTGTTTTTATAATACTCCCTTTATGGCTTCTGCTATAATTTTGTTTACGTCTACTATCATCACATTAAACTTTACTTCTAAATCAAAATATTTCTTAATTTGCTCATCTTCTATTAATATTTTATACATATCTTCTAATGTTTTCATTTTGCCTTCATCTTTTTGTTCTCCACTATATTGCATAAGTTGTATATCATATCTTAGTTTTTCAAATTCTTCTATTTTGCTTTTAAGTTCAGGATTTGTCATTATTTCGTCTTTCATACTTTTATACTCTTTATATTCTTGCGATTCTTTTATCTCTTGTGCTAATTTGTTTGCTGTATCATAAACGTTCATATTTTATTTTCCTCCCGATGGTATATTTTAAGCATATGCATGTTTCTTTTTAAAGTTTAATAGATTTACTATTTCTGAATCTGTATTTTTAGCTTTTGCAGCCTTTTTAGCTTTTTCTTGTTCTATTTCTTCTGCTTGTTTTTCTGCAACAGTTTTGCATATAGCTTTTTCATATATATAATGTGTATCTTGAGCAATTTTATTCCAATTAAACTCTTCTTTTACTTTTGCCTTTGCATTTTTTGCAATATTATTTGCCAATTTTCCATCATACAATATACTTAATACAGAATCTGCTATTGAATTTGGATTTCCAGCATATGCTTTCATTCCATTTATTCCATGGTCTACTATTTCATTTAGTCCTCCAACATCAGATACCACGGTAGGAACTCCAGCAAGCATTGCCTCTAATGCAACTATTCCAAATGGCTCATATGTACTTGGAAATACAGCTACGTCTGCACATTTGTACATTTTTTGAACTTGTTTTGCATTCAAATAACCTGTAAAATATACCTTGCTAGAAAGCCCCATTGCATCTACCTGACCTCTTAAGTCATCTAGCATGCCACCCTTTCCTGCAACTATTAATTTTGCATCATTATAATTGCTTAAAATTTTTGGCATAGCAGATATTAAATGTTGAACTCCCTTTTCATATACTAGTCTTCCCATAAATAATATTATTTTTTCGTTATCCATTGCATATTGTCTTCTAAATTCATAGTCTCTTTCTATTCCATTAAAATTGGTTATATTAATTCCATTTGGAACAACATTTATTTTATCAAATGGAAGTCCAAATAATCCTTGTACATGACCTTTCATAAAATTACTATTTACTATAACTTCTGTAGCCTCATATGTTAATAACCATTCTGTATCATTTATATATCTTTGAGCTTCATCATGTATGCCTGAATTTCTTCCTGCCTCTGTAGCATGTATTGTTGCTACAACTGGAATTCCAAATGCTTGTTTTAATGTTTTTGCACTTGTTGCTACTAGCCAATCATGTGCATGTATTACATCAAACTTTCCTTCTTTTCTTATTATTTCAGATGCTTTTGACACCATATTAAAGTTAAGTTGCATAACCCAATCTATAAAATTATTAGGTCTTATCATATAATTTTCTACTCTATATACCTTAACTCCCTTATCATTTTCATATTCTGGTAATTCTCCATCCCTATATGTTACTACTGTAACTTCATGTCCATCCTTTATTAATCTTTTAGACAAATCGTGAACTACCCTTGCAATTCCTCCTACTATTCTAGGTGGATATTCCCATGTAAGCATTAAAATTTTCATGGTCAAAAGCCTCCTCTTTCTTTTTCTTTAGATATTTAATTTATTGGTTATATTCTATACAAAAATTCTACAAAAGTAAACAGTATTTTTACTTTTTTTATTATTTCTTAAATAAAAAATAAGGGTGTCCCTTTTTGTCCAAATTGCCCAGTTAGGGACAGTCCCTAACTGGGCATAAAGAAAAAGAGGCATATGCCTCTTTTTCTTTGCCCAAGTTAGAGCTAATTTATTTAATAAAAATTTTGAAGGACTTAAGGAATAAAAATTAATTGCAATGCAAATAATTATAGAAAACGACAGAAAAGTGCATTCTATTGCAAATTTGCAAAAAATATAGTATAATGATTATGGAGGCGAGAATATGATAGAAAGAAAAGAATATTTGGAAAAATTAAAAAAATGGAAAGATAAAGATTTAATAAAGGTTATAACAGGAATAAGAAGATGTGGAAAATCAACTTTATTTGAATTATATATTGATTATTTAAAAAGTATAGGAATAGAAGATAATCATATAATATCAGTAAATCTTGAAAATCCAGATAATGAATTTGACACTTATAAGGAATTATATAAATATGTAAAAGAACAAATAAAAGATAAAAAGCAATATTATGTATTTTTAGATGAAGTTCAAAAAGTTTCAGATTTTCAAAAAGCCGTTGATGGACTATATATTATGAAAAATGTGGATGTATATATAACGGGTTCTAACGCATATCTATTATCTGGCGAGTTAGCAACATTGTTAACAGGCAGATATATAGAAATAAAAATGTATCCATTATCATTTAAAGAATATTTAAATTATTATAAAAAAGATGCAGATGAAAAGATGTATTTAAATTATATTAATAGAAGTTCATTTCCATATGCCTTAAAGCTAGAAGAAGAATCAGAAATTGACGATTATTTAGATGCCTTATATAATACAATAATTGTGAAAGATATAGGGCTAAGAAAAAAAATTGCCGATACAACAATGCTTAGAACAGTTGCTAGATTTATGTTTAATAATATAGGAAATTGTTTATCTATTAAAAAAATAGCAGATACATTAACTTCAGATGGAAGGTCCATATCTGTTCACACAGTTGAAAGTTATTTAGAGTCATTGGTTGAAAGTTATGTGTTTAATAAAGTTTCTAGATTTGATATAAAAGGAAAACAATATTTACAGTCAGGGGAAAAATATTATGCAACTGATGTAACAATGAGATATGCATTATTAGGAAGAAGAAATATAGATGTAGGTCATATATTAGAAAATATTGTATACCTTGAACTTATAAGGAGAGGTTATAAAGTATATATAGGAAAAGCAGGAGAAAAAGAGATAGATTTTGTTGCTGAAAATAAAGAAGGTTTTACTTATTTTCAAGTGGCATATACAACAAGAGAAAAGGCAACATTAGAAAGAGAATTAACACCATTACAAGATATAAATGACCATTATCCTAAATATATACTTACAATGGATATAGATCCAATAGCTGATTATGACGGAATAAAAAAAGTTAATGTTTTAGATTGGCTGCTAGAAAAATAAATTCGCCCAGTTAGGGACTGTCCCCGATTGAGCATAAAGTAAAAGAGGCATATGCCTCTTTTTGTTATTTATATAATCTTTGTCAAATTACGCTTGTGTTGAAAGTTTTAAATCGAATTTGATGTTAGATCCAGATGCCTCATTTATACAGTCAACATCTTGTCCCTCAACCCACATATATACTCTTATTTTTGTAATTCCTGGATTTATTGAAAATAACTCTGTGTTTGTATCAAATGCTGCTTTTGTCTTAATATTAACACCTACACTTGCAAAACAGTCTGTATAGTCTGTTGCTGTCCAATATTTTGGTCCTTCAAGCGCGCCTGGTTTTCCATAATATACATTTAAACTTTCGGCAATAGCAGCTTTTACACCTGAATATGGTATAGGATCAGTAGTTGTTTCTGTTAAAGTTACATTGTATTGTGATTTAGCATTTGTTGTTCCAGCAGTATTATGTAAGTCATAATTTGGTTCCCATATATATATTCCACAATTACTATTATCAGATTCCACATAATTTTTAGCTTGTACAGTTGTTGCAGCATTTTCTGCTGTTGAAGCGACCCAGCCCTCTTTTATAAAAGCAATTCTTGTCGCATATTCAAGTTTTTTCGCTTGAGACGCTGCATCCGCGAATGTAACACCTGAACCAGGTAATGCATATATAGGAGTAGGATTTGCTCCATCATACTTTAAAAACATATCAAATGCTATATAATGGCCAGTATCTCCATTTACATCTGTTTGACTTGTAGCAGTTAGTGCATAATATTCTCTTTTTTCACCAGTTTCAACATCTTGGTATGTTTTAGTAATTATATTTCCAAGGAACATTTTCATTTGTCCATTAGTTTGATCCACCGCACCTATTGTAGAAACAGGCTTCATGACATCTACTAATTGATTAACTGCTTTTGGATTAGAACTTGTAGGTGTTCCAACCGACGCCAATGCTGTTTTGTCTATAGCTGGTTGCCAGTTTATTGCATCAACAGATATTTGAATTCCCTCTACTGATTCAATACGAACCTCCATTGGTGAAATAGACACATTGTTATTTGATACAAACCACGCATATGTTGATCCTATCAATATTACTGCAACAATTAATAGTATTAATAATAGTGCTCTTAGGCTTCTTTTCTTCTCCTTTTTTACTGTTTGCATTTTTTTCCCCCTTCTTTGAAAATTAACTCTATATAGGTTTATATTAACATAGCCATTTTTAGGTGTCAACATTTGTTGAATAATGTAATATAATTGTAATCTTTGTGCTTTTTTTGTAATATTTGTGTAATATTTTAAGTTTATTTTTGCACGTGTTCTTCGTTTATTTCTAAGTGCATTTTCATTTCTCCACCTATTATATCATTTATACAGTCTGGGTCGTCTCCTTCTACCCATATTACTATTGTATATCTATCTACATCGTTTGGATAAAAATTTTCTCTTGGTTCTATGTATACATATTGATCTGAATAAAATGGTATTGTATCTGGCTCTGGCTCTCCATTTGAATTTCTTTTTGCATAAATCTTCTTTTCTCCATTTCTAAATACCATTATTCTTACAGCTTCGTCTGCATCTCTAATTACATCATCTATTACTAATTCTGCCCAATATGTTAAATTCTCGTTTCCATTGTTTTCTATAAAAAATGTATATGCAATGTAATTATTTCCATTGTGAGCTCCCTCTGCTTCTGTATCTATATTATCTGGTATCCATCTTATAGATATATTGTCCATGAACTCTAGTTTGCCAGCCTCTAATATTCTTCTAAATTCTTTTACTGTTGAATTATCATATATTACTATACCACTTTTTTTAGCAAAGTTTTGGTCTAATGATATTGTAAATGGTCCTTGTCCATATACTACTTTTAATAAGAAAAATATTACTATTAAAAATACAGTACTTATTAATAAACCTAGTTTTAAAACTTTTATTCTGCTTTCTCTTTTGTTTATTTTTTCTGAGTTTAATTTAATTTTTTCCTTTGACATTTTTTATTTTCCTCTCCGTATTGCCTATTAAAGGCTTATACATTTAATTTAACATTTTTTGGTATTGATTTAATTTTCTTTATATGTTATTATCTATTTAGATTTAGATAAGATTCGAGGTGAACATATGAAGAAAAATTATAGAAAGTTAATTCTTGTATTAGCAATTATTGCTCTTTGCGTATCTGCAATTTCAATTTCCGATGTTTATGCTAAGTATGTTGCCTCTGCCAATGGAGCAGTAGATATTTCTATTGCTAGATGGGATATTAAGTTAAATACTTTGGCCATAAAAAGCGGTACAGACATCTCTGCTGAATTAACTCCTGTATTTGATACTAATGCAAATCTTGCTGCTAATAAACTTGCTCCTGGTGCTACTGGCTATTTTGATTTAGCACTTGATTACACAAATGTTGATGTTGGTTTTGATTATAACATTAAAATAAACAATACTGATGATGCTATTGGTTCAACTACAAGTAACCTTGCAGATTTTAAAGTTACAGGTTATTCTATAGATGGTGGTACAACTACAACACTTAATTCTGGTACTACAAATACAAAGCCAACTGTTATAACAGGAACTATTCCTTATGCAGGCACAGGTACAAAAACTAAAACTATTAGAGTTTTTATTAAATGGGTAGATGATACCGCATCTGGTGCTACTATGACTGATGCTCAAGATTCCGAATTTACTTGGGATGAAACAAACAGACAAATAAAGTTAAAAATTGATGCTACATTTGAGCAAAAAGTTTAATACTTATTTAAGAAGTTATATTTACATATAGCTTCTTTTTTATGTATTTACTTGTTTTGCTCCTAATTCTATTTCTAAATGTACGCATGGTGTGTCTGGATGCTCTGTAATAAATTGATATGCACTTGTGCCATATTGTGTATCTAATTCGTCTTTTCCAGTTACTTCTGATTCATATTCCCATTCTAGTTTTATTGTTACTGTTGCTGTACCAGTATGTGCTGGTAATTGTGTTGTACTTAGTGTTACTGTTGTTTTAAAAGGAAAGTCGTTTTGTAATTTGTTATACAACATTTCTGGTGTTGTTGTTGCATCTAATTGATAAACCTGCCCTAATATTTCTACTTTTCTTACAGCAAAACTAAGCTCTGCATTTGTATCTCCATTGTTGTTTACTGTTATTTGATGTGTATATGTTGTCATACCTGGATATATTTTTTCAACATCTAATATTATATTTTGCGTTTCTCTTATTCCGTTAGAAATATATGCAATATCCCACGCTTCCACTCTGGCAGAAATTGATGTACTTACTTTAGTATTATATATAAACCAAGCATATGAGTTAAACATAAGCAAAACTATTAATAATATTAAGTTACTAATTTTTACCTTTTTCTTAATTACATAAAAAACTTTCTTTAAACTCATTTTTTATCCCTTATTATCATTTGATTTTTTCCTTGTACTTGTCTTTTGTGTTTTTGTATTGCTTGCATTGCTCTTAGTTGTTTTTGTGTTTTTCTTTGTGGTTTTTTTAGGTTCTATTTCTTCTTCGTATTCTTCTACTTCTACTAAGCCTTTAAGTTTTAATATTGTCCAGAATATTAAAATTACTATAGGCACAAATATTCCGAAAAATACCACATAAACATTGCTTAATATTTTAGATATAAGGCTTAATATCCATATTTTATAAACCACTTTGCCAAATACTTGATTTTGATGTACAAGTGGATCTTCTAATATATTTGCAATTCCTTTTGTGTGGAATATATATTCTCCATTTTCATAATCTATTTCAATTACCTGGTGTGTAACTATTTTTTGATTAAATATGCTTTCTTGCCCTATATATGCTATGTCATCTCCCACTTTAATATTTTGTGGTTCTATGCTTTTAACAACAAGCACATCTCCTATATTATATTTTGGAACCATGCTTTCAGAAACTATATTAAATATTCTTATTCCACCTAATGCTATATCATTATTACTAGCTCTTTGTAATATTACAACAAACAACACTGAGGCTACTATTAGGAATAATATTACATAAACTATATTATTTATTAATTTTAAAACAGGGTTTTCTGTTATTTTTTTTAACATCTTTTGAGTTTCTCCTTATATTTTCTCTAAATATTTTTCAATTTGTTTCTTAAATACTTTTTGTATTTGTCCTAGTGTTGCTATATTTTTATTTCTAATAACTAAGTATCTATCTGCAACTAAATCTTTAACTTCACTTTCTGTTAAATTAGCATTTAGGCTTACTATTCTATCTATCATTTGATTTAATACCTGTTCTTTGACTTCTTTTTGCATTGTTTCTTCTGCATTATCTCTATCTAAGGAATTAAGAATTAAATAATTTAGTAAAAATGTTTCATCTGCTAATCTTTTTAATTCCTCATTATCTGAATAGTCTTGTTTTTCGCTTATATGTTTTGCATTGTCATCTATGTTTGTTTGTATATAGTTCCATAATTTAACCGCATATTGAAAGTTTACATTTTTTAGAATTAGGTTTGTCTTTTTTATTGGTGAAGTTACTAATGCAATGTGTTTTTTTTCTATCAATTTATACGTTTCTGACCCCATTACCATTAATAATTTTTCTTCAAGTCTCTGTATTCTTTCTAAAGGTGTTTCTCCCTTTTTTCGTTTGTTTCCATCGTCTAATTTAGTAGTTAAATTTACTGTTATACTTACATTTTCATTTAATAGTTTTGCATTACCTGTATATGAAAATCTTTTGTTGTTTTTTTCAAATAGTTTTAATCTTTCTTCTATCATTTTTTTCTTTCTCATCATGTAAAATTTCATATGTTGTATTAAGGTATAAATAAAACGATTCTCGTATGTGTCATAACTTTCTTCTTTATTGATATTTAGTATTTTAGATGGTTTAACATCTCCTGTTTTTGGGTCTACATCTTGTATTAAGTTTGTATGTTTTGCTAAGTGCTTTATACTTTCTACAGTAACCTTTCTTGCTAGCTCTATTTTTACTATTTCTTCTTCATTTATGATAAATCTATTTGGATTACGAAATATGTTATCTATGTATGGTATTGTTGTTTCCATTAAGTCTATCCATTCTGTATCTTCTATAACTTTTTCATATTCTGTTTGCAAATCCATTTTTGATGCTGTTCTTTTTTGAAATGTATCTATTGTTCCAGAATTTGTTCTTTCATATAAATTATATATTTCTAAATCGCTCATTTGTTTACCTTTCTGTGAGTAATGCCCACTTTTAGTTTAATGAAATTATGTTAGTTTTTTAAGTCTTGTTAAGTATTCTATACATTCTTTCATTTTGTCTTTTCCAAATGTTTTATTTAAAAAGTCTATGTATGGGTCTATTTCGTCTCTTATGTATGATATATTTAATTGTTCAAATTTTCTTAATACTTTTCTTGCTAAAAAGTAGTCTATGCCTTCTACTTCGTCTCCGCCACAACCTACAAATACTGGTACAAATTTCTTCATTTGCGCAACAATACGGTTACCAAAAGCTATTCTGAAGTGTTGTATAACATAGTTATCCATTATTTCTATTTTATCCAATGTATCTTTGCTTACAGCATTGTCTATCATTGCTTGTGCAAATAATTGGTCTAAATATGTATAATTTACATCCATTGGGTCTGTGTCTATTGGGTCAAATGGTTGTCCTTTATCATTTATATCTATAGGCATTGCTCTATCGTAAACCTTATCTGTTACCATAAATGTAGAGTCGTCGTTGTTGATTGTTCCTATATACCATAGGTTTGGTGGTATTTGTAGTTTTCCACCTTTTAATTTTTTAGGGTCACTTTTCCAGCTATTTGGAACAAGTTCTACTATCCATTCGTCTTTATTTGGCATTTCTAGGATAGATAACATCTCTGCAAAATAGTATTCCACACGAGAGATGTTCATTTCGTCTAGGATTATTGTATAAATATCGTTTGTATATCCTGCCATATACATTTCTTTTAATACTTCTGTTTCGTTGAATTTTTTAGTAAACTCGTTGAAGTACCCAAATAGTTCTGTTCTATCTCTCCAAGATGGTTGAACTGATGCAACACATGAATCATGTTTCAAAAACTTTCCCCAAGCATATGCCAAAGATGTTTTACCAGTACCAGATATACCTTGTAGAATAACTAATTTGGTAGAAGCTAATGAAGATACAAATAATCTCATCATGTGTGTTGTATAATACAATCTTAGCCTTGACGCTGCAAAATTTCTAAATGCTTCGCAAAATTCAGGTAATGTAAATGAATTTCCATAATCTTTAATTTTATAGTTTGCAAATTCCTCATCAATTTCGTTAAGTTTAGCAAATCTGATTCCATCATTAGCAAGATCTTCTTCTGATTGTTCAGCACCGCCTTCTGGCAAAGGCTCTAAATTAGATTCTGTTGGTTTTAACCCAAGTTGTGAAACCTTCATTGCTAATATTTCGTCTTTTTCTTTCATTAGATTCACTACTTTATTATTTAAGTGGGCAACTTCATCCAATAGTTCTTCTTGTTTAACTACTTTTGCTCTAAATCTTAAATATTTTTTTATTAAAAAGAATATTAATGCAAATCCCATACCAACAACAACTACTACCGCAATTACTGCTAGTACAACAAGTACCCATTCTGCCATTGAAAAATCGTTCTTGTAATGGTCTATTATTTGTGCATATCCTGGTATGTTAAATAATTGCCCTATTCCTTTTCCAATTCCTCCAAGTATTGTAATTAATCCCGCAAAGAATTGTGCTAAAAATTCATATAAAAATCTTGTATATGTTCCCATATTTCATTTCATTCCTTTATTTAAATTTCTATTATGTTTTGCAATCTTTTTTTTCTTGTTATTTCTTCATAATAAGGAGCATCTTTATTTATTAAAATATATTTAAACATTTTTAATTTTTCTAGTTCTGCTCTATCTGTGTCTATTGTTTCATCTGCTATAAGTGCTATTTTATACCCACTTCTTAGCATTTCATAAGCATCCTCTCTATATTTTAAAAATGTTTCGTGTCTTATTTTAATACTTAATTTGTCCTGCAATGCTGAATTGTCTATAATATTTAGTAGTCTTGTTATTTTTTGTTTTTTTTCAAATAATGAATCCGCAAATTCAACTATATATTGTTTTTTAAAGTTTCCTTTTATTATGTCTTTTATTATTTGTGCACTTATCATATTATACTCTACAAATAACTTGTCTTCACTTGTTGTTCCAGTATTAAATGCTCGTTCTATTGCTGTAGCGCTAAATATTGTAGAAAATTTCATATGATATTTTAAACTTACTCTTTGTACCTCATTTGTGCTATTGTAATCTGTTAATTTTAAAGAAAAAACTTTACTATCAAATTTTTTTAAATATTCTTCTTTTTTCTTTATATCATCTTCTATTAAATCCTTTAATAATTTTCTAAATTTTTCATCTTCTTTTTTTAATATTTTAACTCTTAGTCTGCATATGTTTTTTACTAAATCATCTATTGTTTTATATGGTGTAACTTTGTCTATATACAATACATATATAAAAAACATTTCCATATTTTCTATTAGTAATTGTTTTGATTTATTATCTACTATTAATCTTTTTTTCTTTTCTTTTAAACTTTCTAATATTTCTTTTCTTAATGTTCTATGGTTTCCGCGTTCGTTTACATTATAGTATCTAACATCTATGTATGTTTTTATGTAGCTGTCACATATTTGTTTATTAAATTTTCTTTCAAAAACTAACTTTAAATATTTAGTTATAGCGTCTTGTACTATTTTTATATATTCATCCATTACACTCATATATAAATTTCTCCTTTAATGTTTTTTAAGTCCAATCAATGAATTCTACAGTTATAATAGAAGTGTTATTGTTTATTGGATATGTATAGTTTTGAGTTGGATCTTTTTTATAGAATCTAACTCTTGCACTTGATTCTGCTTTTACACCAACTTTTGAACCAACTACATATGTAACAGAGCCTTGGTTTTCTGTTCCTTGGCTGAATAGTTCTACTGTTGTATTTGCCATATCAAGAGATAGTATTTGTGGGTCATACCCAAATTGTGTAAATTTTGTTGGTTTACATTTTGCTTTTTCTGTTGCATCTAACATTGAATATGAATATATGTCCACTTTATCTCCAACAGCGTATGAGCCAAATGCTTCAAGTACTATATAATAATTAGTTGTGTTTGTTATAACTAAATCACAGTATATTTGCCCTACAGCATCTTCAATTTTGTATGAATATTCATTGTTCCCTATAATAAACACAAATTTAGCAGAAATAGTTTTACTGTATGGCTCTGTAGTACTTGCTGTAACATTTATTGTTACTTGGTCTCCAACATTTAATGCTGTGTTTGGATTAATTCTAAGTGTGACCGTGTCTAAGTTGTTTGTAGTATATATGGTTCCACTTGTTTTACTTAGTTGGCATGTTATATTGCTTGAGCAACTATATGAAATTTGATAGTCTACATCATATGATAATTTTTCTAATGTGTTTTTTGCGGTACTAAGTTTTATTGGTATTGAATAGCTATTAATTCCCGTCCATTGTTCTATTCTATATGTTGGGTTGCTTTCTTTTAATTTGTCACTTTCAAAATAAAATTCTTTTGTGCTGGTGTAAAAATTGTTTGCATATTTTAATACATATCTTGCAAGTATTGTAACAAGAGACAAACAAAATATAACTAGCACTGATAAAACTAAAATTTGTTTCCTGGTGTATCTGTAATATGTGCTGTTTTTTTTCTTTTTCATCTCTTCCCCCTTGCATTTTTATTTTAGAAATTTCTTCGAAGTGTGGGCGCTTAATATCACT
>ENA-OOZD01000373-OOZD01000373.1-human-gut-metagenome-genome-assembly--contig:-NODE-373-length-23440-cov-2.198290_pt1 | contig 23440 bp, 14 predicted proteins | sample MGYA00241186_ERZ501395 | MGnify/ENA primary metagenome ERZ501395 (study PRJEB25962, sample SAMEA2042730) | human gut metagenome | biome: human gut; feature: human-associated habitat; material: faeces... | reverse complement strand
CCCCCCCCCCCTTCTTGTGTAATATATTCATCTGTAATAGTTCCATCTACAGACATATCTAATTGCTTAATTCCATCTTTTCCTCTTAAATATTCCTCAAACACATATTGTATTCCAACTTTACCAATTACGTCATTAATTCCATATGTATCTTCTCTACCATCTAATTCCGTTTCCGTTATATTTCCAACATATCCTAATATGTGTGATGCCAAGCTTCCTGACGGATATGACACCATAGGCTCGTTTGTAGCAGATATTCCTGGGAAATATATGCTCTGTTCTCCCAATTTTACTGCACTCTCTCTGCTAACATCTTTTGCTATTGTTACTGGTCTTATACTGCTATATCCATTTCTAGATATTTCATATCTTACTACCATTATTTTATATGCTTCTAAAATATTATCTTGTTCTATTTTATATTTTTCTTTTAATTCATAAAAGCATTGTTCCGGTGTAGCATCTTCTTTAATGTCATTTTCTTTTTTCCAATTAACTTGGCTTTCTTCATCATCTATTGTAAATTTAAATGGTTCTATTGATATTGGCAGATTATTTATATATTTATCATTATTGTTTTCTAAAATTTTTATAGTATTTAATATAGTTTTGTTTAATGTAGTTGTATTAATTTTTGTTTTATACAATTCTATATTAAATCCCATTTTAGTTGTTACCAACAGGTTGCCTGTCCTGTCTTTTATTGAACCTCTAGCCGCTTTAATTACAGTCTCTCTACTTAATCTTGTATTTGAGGTTTCTCTATATTCTTTCCCATTAATTATTTGCAAATTAAACAGTTGAACAATAAGAACAATTCCAACTATGTATACAAGAATTGTTATTAAATTGTATCTTAAATTAGTATTTCTGTCATCATTATACATTTATTGTTCCTTTCTTGTTAAAAATACATTCCTCTTGTTTGCGGTTTAAACGTACTTTCTAGTTTTTCTCCTAGTCTCTGTATTATTGGGTACATTATAATTGTAATAATTGTATTATATATTGTTTCTATTGCTAGTATTTTTAAAAATAATGCTAACTCTATACTTGCATTTAATTTTATAATGTTTATTATATATATCCCTACTTCATATATTATTGTTGTACTTGCCACCATAAGCATTAATGTAATTCTGCTTTCTTTCGAAAAACTTTTATCTAAATATTCTCCTAGTAACCCTACTATTCCAAGCATTAAGGCTACTTGTCCAAATATTTTTCCATTTACAACATCTATATATAATCCCAGTACAATTCCTAAAGCTAATCCAACTTTTTTTCCAATAAAGAGCCCTATAATTAATACTAAAATTATAAACAAATTTGGAGAAACTCCGTATATATTAAACCAACTAAACAAGTTTATTTGCAAAAAATATATTACAAAAAAAGTTATTAATATAAGTATTATTGATAATGTTTTTTTCAATTAGCCCTCCTATTATTTTATTACCAAAACTGTTTCTAATTTTGAAAAGTCAACTGCTGTTTCAATTATTGCGTACCTGTCTGTTATATTTTTTGTGTTTACTATTTCTTTTATTTTTCCTATTTTTATACCCTTAGGATAAATTCCACCTATTCCAGACGTTTCTACAGTATCTCCTTGTAGTAATTTTGCATCTGTTGGTATATATGTTGCCTTTAAATTATAGTTTTCATCTAATGTGCCTCTTACAATAATGCTATCTCTTGAGGTACTTATTGTTGCACTTACCGCTGTTGCTGTATCTATTATTGTTTGTACCTTAGAGGTGTTGTTAGTTGTAGATATAATATATCCAACTAAACCTTTGTCAGAAATAACCGTCATATTTGGCTCTATTCCATCTTTTTGTCCTACATTTATTATTAGAGTATTTCCAAAATTACTTATTTCTTTATTTATTACATATCCTGGTATACTTTCATAGTCACTATATTTTTCTTTTAAGTTCATATATTCTTTTAATGTTTCATTTTCTGATTTAATAATTTCATATTCTCTTAATTTTTGCTCTAACTCGCTATTTTTTTGTTTTAGGTCATCATTTTCAGCTTTTAGCTTATCTATATTTTGAAAAAAACTATCATTTCCTTTAATTTTATTTTTTAAATATACAAGGCTATTTTGTATTGGCATAACAATAGTATCAAAGGCTTTTTCTAGCCCTGATACCTTATTTGTTTCCACATTTGTTAATAAAACTATAATTATTAATATAATAATTGTTATTATTATACCTACTATTCCGCCTTTTTTATTTTTATACATGTTCTCCTCCGGTTATGTTATCTTTTCCTTCTAGAGTTTATTAAAACTGATTTTAGTCTTTCTAAATCGTCTATTGTTTTTCCAGTTCCTTTAACTACGCAGTCTAATGGGTCTTCTGTGACATATACTGGCGTTTCTGTTCTTATTGATAATAATTTATCAAAATTTTTGATAAGTGCTCCACCGCCAGCTAGCACTATTCCTTTTTCCATTATATCAGATGCTAATTCTGGTGGTGTTTTTTCTAATGTTTGCTTTACTATATCTATTATTTTTTCTATTGAATCTTGCATTGCTTCCTGTATTTGTGTAGATGTTACTGTTACTGTTTCTGGTAATCCAGTTCCTAGATCTCTTCCACTTACTTGCATACTTGTTTCAGACATAAGTGGCATAGCACATCCTATTTCTATTTTTATTTGCTCCGCCGTAGTACTTCCTATGGCTAAGTTCATTTCTTTTTTTATATAATTTACTATATCTTCATCAAGTTCATCTCCCGCTACTCTTAGCGAATTGCTTACAACAATGCCACCTAAAGAAATAACAGCCACTTCTGTAGTTCCTCCGCCTATATCTACTATTATACTTCCACTTGGTTCTGCTACATCTAAGTTTGCTCCTATTGCAGCTGCCATTGGTTCTTCTATTAAATAGACTTCTTTAGCACCTGCTTGTAATACAGATTCCTCCACTGCTCTTTCTTCAACTTCTGTAATTCCAGATGGTACTCCTACTACAACTCTTGGCTTGCCCAAGTTATGTCTTTGTACTATTTTTTGCATTATATTTTTTAGCATTAATTGAGTAGCTGTAAAATCTGCTATTACTCCATCTTTCATTGGTCTAACAGCTTTTATATCTCCTGGTGTTCTTCCGTAGCATTTCTTTAGCTTCATGTCCTGTTGCTAGTATCGCCCCTGTTTTTCTATCTATTGCTACCACTGATGGTTCCTTAAGTATTATGCCTTTTCCCTTTAAGGTAACTAAAATGTTTGCCGTTCCTAAATCAATACCTATATCTTTTGAAACAAAATTAAAAAATTTCATATTTTATATTCTTCCTTTCGTGTATTAAAAGTTGATTCTTAAATAATTTTATCCAATTTTACCATTAGTAAGCATAGAAACTATACTTTTATATTTTCCATCTCCTAATACTACATGGTCTATCATTTCTATTTCTAGCATTTTTGTTACTTTAATCAGCCTTTTAGTAAGTTCTATATCCTCATCGCTTGGTGTTGGGTCTCCACTTGGATGATTATGTACTAAAATTATTTTAGGTGCACCTATTTTTATTGCCTCTTTTAACACATCTTTTATTTCAAAAACAGCAAAGCTTGTACCACCATATGCCACATCTTGTATTTTTAAAACATTATTTTTAGAATTTAGCATTAGTACCTTTACTATTTCTCTTTTTTCATATTTCAATTCATTTATTAGTAAATTTGCTACATCTTGGGGAGATTTTATTTGTATATTAAAGTTATTAATTGGTCTTGATATTCTTTTAGTTAATTCACACACTGCTAATAGCTGTATTGCCTTTACTTTACCAATTCCCTTTATACTCATAAATTCTTTTATAGATATATCTTGTAAAAATCTCAAACTGTCTTGTGTATTTTTTTGCATAGATAGTATTTTTTGTGCTAGCACTATGCTACTTTCTTCCTTTGTTCCACTTTTGATTATTATTGCCAATAATTCTGCATTTGAAAGTGCTTGTGCACCATACATCTCCAATTTTTCATAAGGTCTTTCTGATTGGGGGATTTCTTTGATATTCATATTTCTATCCTTTCTTCCCCCGTAAAATTCTTTAGAATAAATTAAACTTTTCTATATATAAATATTGCTAATATTAGCCCAATAATAGATGAAATATTTATTTTAAACATAAATCCTATTGTAAGTTTTATAATACTTAAGTCTATTGTTACAGGTGATGAAATTCCAAATTCTTCGCCATATGACACCCACCACAAGAAGTCAACTTTTGAAGCAAGCTCTCCTAGGAATCCACCTACTACCAATCCGCATAATATGAACAATAACAATATTAATACACTTTTATTCTTGGTTGCCATTTTTCTCCCTCCCACTTTTCTTTTGTTCTACTGTATTATATATGCAATATGCTTTTTTTTCAATATGTATAGGAAAAAAAATTGCACTTTTAACGGCATATGCTGTTTGTAGCATATGCCGTGTTTTAGAATATATTTATATTTCAAATTTTTTAATTTTTATGTATATAATAACTGATATTACAGTTAAAATTGCTCCGGCAATTAGCATAATGCTATTTTCACCTGTTTGTGGTATTTTTCCGTCCACTTTATCTTCATTTTTTCCGTCGTTGGTATTATTATTGTTATTGCTATTATTGTTATTACCGTTGTTGCTGTTGTTATTATTATTGTTATTATTACTATTATTTCCATTATTTCCATTATTATTATTTCCACTGTTGTCATTATCATTATTATTGTTGTCATTGTTGTTGTTATTATCTCCTTGATTGTCTCCGCCACCGTCTTCTACAACTTCTATTTTTTGTTTAGCATATTTAGTTATTGTATCTTCTGTGTAAATTATTGTAATTTCTGTTGTTTCTTTCTCTAATTGTTCTTCTGGCATACATATATAATCTGTTACTTCTTTACTGTTTCCATCACTGTAGATTGCTTTTACCACCATTCCTGTTTTGTCAAAGTTTTCTCCAACTTTATATTTTGTTTTATCTGGTGCTTTTGCTATTTTTATTTCTGTCAATGTTGGTGCATCTTTTTTACCTTGTACATCTACATTAAATGTTGCCGTTTTTTCACCTAATTTTACTGTTACTTCTTTTTGTCCTTTTATGTTTAGTTCTTCTCCATCTTCTGGTGTAGTTTCAAAGCCACTTTTAATTATATCTTCTTCTCCGTTTTCATATTTTACTTTTATAGATAATCCTGTTAGGTCTAATTGCTCTCCTACTTGGTAGACAACCTTATCTGGCTCTGTGTTTATGCTTATGCTTTCTATTGCTATTTCTCCTACAAATACCAATGCAGTTATTGTTTTACCTTCATATTCTAATATTATAGGGTTATATCCTATCGTGTCCAAAATTGTCCCGTTTGGTATACTGCTTGTATATCCAGTTTCTATTTCTTTTTCTTCTCCGTCATTATATATTGCCTTAAATTTAACTCCTGATAAGTCTAGTGCCTCTCCAACTTTATACTTAGTTTTTGTAGGTGCAGATATTCCCTTTAATTTTTCAACTTGTTTTTTTACTACATCAATATCAAAACTTGTTCTTTTTTCTTTGTATGATATTTCTATGGTTTTATTTTCCACATTGTTAAATATTGTTCCATTTTCTATACTTGATGTATATCCTGTTTCTACAATTTCTTCTGTTCCATTATTATACATAACTTTTAATTTTAATCCAGTTAAATCTAATGCTTGTCCCACTACATATTTAGTTTTTGGTAAATTCTCTATTTCTATTTCTTCAACTTGGTGTTCTCCAACATTTATGTTTAGAACGGCACTTTTACCTGCATATTTAATAGTTATTGTTTGTTGTCCTTTGGTATTTAGTTCTGTTCCTTCTGCTGGCTCACATTCGTAATTTCCCCAAATAACTTTTATGTCATTGTTTGAACCTTCTGATATTAGCACTAATCCTCTTAAATCCAATTTTTCGCCAATTTCATAATTTGTCTCAATAGAACCATCCATTATTGTTAATGCTTGTATATCATCATTTTCTTTTACATTAATATCAAATTTTACCTCTTGTCCCATGTAGTTTACTTTTACTGTTTTTGTTTCTACTTTTGTTAATACACTTCCATCTGGCAAATCTAATGTAAAGTCTTCTGTTATTTCTTCTTCTGTTTCGTCTGCATATTTTACTAGTAATATTAATCCGTTTGAAAAGAATTTTTGACCTACAACATAATTCACATCATCTGGATATTGCTTTATACTAATTTTCTGAATTTCGGCTGGCAATACAGGTACATCTATTTCCGCTTCTAATGTTGTATTTCCTTCTTTGTATGTAATTGTTCTAGTTTTATCTGCTCTACTTAATGAAGTTTCTGTATCGACTTCATAATTTGTTACTTGCTCTATTGAGCCATCATCATATTCTATCTCTACACACATATTTGTTTTGTCAACTTTTTCGCCTACTATATAAACTTTTTTTACATTTTCTTTTACTCTAATATTAATAGGTTGCTTTAATGTTACTGTTATTGGTTGCTCTACTTCTTTGCTTACCCCATTTTCTGTATATACTATTTTAACAGAAGTCATCCCAACCGTTAGATTTTGTCCATTTGGTACAGAGTAGTTATTAATTATTGCTGTTTTACCACTATTATATGTTGCTGTTACTTGCATTCCTGTCGAATCAAAATTTTGCCCTTGTATGTATGTAGTTTTATTTGGTTCTCTTGTTATTTCTATTTTTTCTAATTGTTTTGGAGTCACAGTTATAGGAGTTGTAGTTGTTACCGTTTTGCCATTTCTTCATAACTAATAGTTACCGTTTTTTGACCCAATTTCAAATTATCTCCATCTACTACCGTATAGTTAAATACTTCTTCCATTGAATTATTATCATACACAGCAACTACGTGGAATAATTCTCCTGCTTCAAAGTTTTCTCCTTCTATATAGTCGCTTTTCCCTAAATTTGTTGATGCTATTCTAATTAGTGTTCTTTCATTTATAAACAAAAATACTCTTGTCTCTTTATTATTATATTTAATTTTTACTATTTCTGAACCTACTTCATTTAGTATTGTTCCATTTTTCGGCTCTATTGTAAAGCCTTCTTCTATTATTTCTGTGTCATTATTATTATATGTTACTTTTAACTTTAGCCCCTCTAAATTTAATTTGTCTCCTTTAGTATATACAAAATTAAATTCTCCCGCTGGTTGTATTCTAACTATTTCTTTTGGCGTAACACTTATACTGTAACTTGCCGTTTTACCTCCATATGTGACTTTAACGCTCTTATTTGCTGCTGTTAGTGTTGTTCCTTTTTTAGGATCTGTAGTAAATCCCGATGTTTCAAAACTTGAAGTGCCGTCATTATATGTTACTTTAAGTTTTAAATTCTTAGTACTTAAAGAATCTCCTACTGTGTAATTTGTCCTAGGTTTTTTTGATATTTCAATTTTAGTTACTGTTTTTGTTTTTGGTAATACATTAACTTCTAAAATTCCTAAATTTTCTCCATTGTTTGATGTCATTGTTACATCAACAGTTCCAGTTTCATTCAATTGAGTTCCATTAACAGGATTTGTCCTCATATCATTTAAATTAAAATATAATATCTGGCCATTTGATGGACCACTTGTATATTGTAATTTAACACGTAAGCCTGTTAATTTTAATTTATCTCCAACTTTGTATTCCGTTTTTGGATAATTAACAATTTCTGTTTCATAAGTTGGTTTTTTAACCGTTACATAAAATGTGGCTTTTAACTTTTCATCTTGTTTATATTTTACGGTTATTTTTTGTTTTCCAGCTTTATCTAAATTTATCGGGCTACATTCATATTGTGAATCATCTAGGACAATTCTAGTGCCCCTATTATCTATTAAAACAACTACCATACCATTTGTATTTAATTTTTGACCTACTGTGTAATTTAAAGTAGTTGGTTTGGTTTCTACTTTTATCTCTTGTATCGTTGTTTTTGGTTTAACAGTAATATTTATATATGTTAATCCATGCTCATAACTTGATGTCACTCTTTCATCTCCAACACAAACTTGTAATGCTATATTATTATGACTTGAACTAAGTTGTTCACCATTTTTTATTGGAGAACTATATAGAAATTCTTGATTAAACGGATAGGTAACTGTTGTATTATCATCATATGTAACCTGAAGTTTTAATCCTTTTATATCTAATTTGTTTCCAACCTCATAAATTGTTTTTGGGTTGCCTGTCTGTTTAGAATTTTTCGCATAATGTCTTTTGTATTTAGTAGCACTCTTGAAGCAACTATCTTGCCTAATATACAAATTTGTATCCTTAGGAAATATAGATGCCAATTTATTATGCGTAAAGTCCGCTTGTGTTATAATTACACCACTTAAGTTTTTAACATATTTAAAAGCTTCATCTCCTAAATAGCTTAGTGTATTACTAAGTACTAGATGTTCTCCGCTCCCAGTTATTCCAGATTTTTTACATTTCCTTTAACTTTATTAACAAACTTAAATGCTCCATTTTCTATTCTTTCTATATCATATGGAATTGCTATTGTTAATCTTTCACAATCAGAAAATGCATATTTCTCTGCTATTTTTAAGTTAGGAAAATCCGCCCTCTCCAACTTTGGGCATTTACCAAATGCTTGATTCTTTACTACCTTAACACTCTTATCAAAATCAATACAAGCTTCTAAATTTCTAAATCCAAAGAATGCCATCTTTCCTATAGTTGTTATATTTCCTTTTATCTGCACTGTCGTTATCCAATCCCTTACATCTGTGGTTCTAAATTTCCATTCCGTGTCATCCTTTATAGCTCCTTCTCCTTCTATATATAATGTACCACTATCATATAGTTTTGCGGTTATATTGCTTCCTGAAGCACCTATATCCCATTCAGTGATAACATCAGCTTCTGATATTAATGTATAACTTGTTTCTAAAATAACACTTAGTGCTGGTATTATAATTTGTAGCACCATTACTACTATAAACATGTATATACATACTTTATTTCTTTTGCACATATCACATTCCTCCCGTTTTTCTTTACTTCATTTTACCTTTGTTAAAAAATTTGTCAACTTTGCTTTTTGAGGCTCATTTAAACTAATTCTTTACGGAAACTTTATGCAACATTTCATTTTTAGACATTTATTTCTTTTTATTTACATTTTTATTTCAGTAATGTTACACATTTATGTTTTTTAGCTCCTATCCCTACGCAAATATACTTTTTCATCATTCTGTTTTTCCATTTTTTTATCATTTAATTTTATTTATATATGTGCTATAATTATTTTAATAATTATTAATGATGTATCATATAGTTACGGCAAATTTATTAAATGCAAATGTAGAATTTGCATTTACCAATATTTTTTGTATTTACTATTCCTTTTTAGATTGTTTTGTGTTATAGTAAAAATTGTCACAATTATATGGATTTATAATATTATATGTAGTAGTGATGTTTGGAGGCTGTATAATGAAGTTTGAAAAACTTAGTGAAAATAAAATTAAAATTACCCTAACTTCTCAAGATTTAAAAGATAAAAATATTGATTTTCATTCTTTTATGTCTAACCCTTTAGAAAAACAAGATTTATTTTTGGATATTCTAGAAGAAGCAGAAGAAGAAATTGGTTTTGAATTTAAAGATTATCCTGTACGTATAGAGGCTTTAGCTATGGCAAATGGGGAGTTTATTGTTACTGTTACAAGGGTTGTACCCGATTCCAAAAACCTACATAAAAAAGTATCTGTAAAAAGAAAAAATACTAAAATAGATTCAAAATATGCTATTTATAAATTTGCTAGCTTTGATGATTATTGTAATTTTGTTAAATACTTAAAAAATCACAATCTTTCTTTAAGTTACAAGGTTGCAAAAAACATTTTACTATATTTGTACAAAAAAGATTACTACATTGTTTTTGATAATATTAATCTTAAATATTCTAATATTGCCAAATTCAATTCTGCTATTATTGAATTTGCAAAGTTTATTAGCAATTCAAGTCTTTTTATTTGTAAATTGCTTGAAAATGGCGAAATTATTATGAATAACAATGCTATTAAAACAGGAATTAAATATTTTAAATAATTTGCTCATATAAAAAACCTATGTATTATCTACGTATGCATAGGTTTTTATTTTATTCACAATATTTTTTATATAATTCTTTTAAATTCTTTTTATTTATCACTTTGTCTATTCCTTGTTTGCTTACCTGTACATATACTTCATCAAGCATATTAGCAATTCTTGGATTTATCTTTCTTCTGTTTTCTACATTTCTCCAATATTTTAGTTGTGTATCTTTTCTCCAATTTTTTCCATTATATGTTATTCCTGCTGCCAATTGGTCACATATCATTTCTACTGTATATTTATATGGTATAACAGGCACTTCATCTGTAGTTTCATAGTCATACCAGTATTCGTGATGGTGTTTATTTTTTCCTTTGTGATGTAACCATGCTTTTGAGTATCCGCGTTCTCTTTTGCAATTTGTTATTGGACTGCTTTTACCATCTGTATAATACTTAGCCGATTCCCAAAATTCTGTAAAAGAATATTTGGAAAAGTCATGTAGAAATCCTCTTACTGGAATTCCCGCTTTTATACTTAACCTAAAAACATAATATTTATGTTTTGTTACTGTTAAAAAATGTTTGTATGCTTTTTTTAGCATTTTTTACCTACTTTCTTTATTGTCTATTATTACATTTTACAACAATTTTCGAAAAAATCAACCGTTTCTAAGGAATTTATGGCGGGCGATTAAAATCACCTCTACAACAACATTCCTTTTTCCTGATATTTTGCTTTTAAAATTAAGTTTTCTATAATATATAACACTATTTTGTTGATTTTTTTATGTGTTTAATATATAATTTGCTTAGTATAATTAACTCGTCAAAATTGTGTTTATATTTTGTCGTTTCGTGTCGAATATGCACTTTTTTTGACTTTTCACGTTGAAAGTTTTGCTTTTTTGCCTTGATTATTATACAATAGAGAAAAATTTAACAATGGGGGAAAGTTTATTATGGAAAAAAAATTTTATAACCTAACAAATCCTCAAAAGAATATATGGAACATGGAGCAATATTATAAAGGAACGGCTGTAAATAATATTGGCGGTACAGTGCATTTAAAAACGCAGTTGGATTTTTCTGCACTTTCTAAAGCTGTGTCTAATGTTATTTTGGCACATGATAACTTCCATATAAAACTTACTAAAGACGGTAATAATATCAAGCAAATTTTTGTTAGTTTAGAAAACTATTTCGTCGAAATTATTGATTTAAACGACATGGCTGAGCTATTATTAATTGAAGAAAAAATGTGTCAAACTACTTTCTCTATGGAGAATTCTAATTTATTTTGTGTCAAAATTTTTAGATTACCAGACGGCACTGGTGGCGTTATCTCTGTTATGCATCATATTATTTCGGACTCTTGGACAGTTGGCCTATTTTGCAAGGAAATTGTTCAGGAATATACCAACTTGATAAAAAATACTAAATCTGATGATGTAGAATATTCATATATTAATTATATAAAAGAAGAACAAGAGTATTTAAATAGCCCTCGTTTTGAAAAAGATAAAAAATATTGGGCTGAGGTTTTTAATACTGTACCTGAACTTGCTACAATTCCATGCTTTTCAGCAGAATCTTCTAATCAAGTTTCTTGTACTGCTAAAAGGCAAAAGTTTGCTATTTCTAAGCAAGTTATGGACAAAGTTTCTGAATTTTGTAAGAATAATAGAATTTCAATATATAATTTTTTCATGTCGATTTTTTCGATTTATATTGGTAGAGTATCAAATTTAGATGATTTTGTTATTGGTACGCCAATTTTAAATAGATTAGATTTTGCGGATAAGAACACTAATGGTATGTTCATTAGTACTGTTCCTTTGCGCGTAAATATTTTAAACGACTCTTCTTTCGTAGATTTTAGTAAATCTATGGCTAGAAGTTGCCTATCTATGTTAAGACACCAAAGATACCCATATCAAAACATACTAGAAGATTTAAGAAAATTAGATTCTAGTATTCCAAATTTATATAATGTTGTTTTATCTTATCAGATTACAAATACTGTAAATGATGAGATTGATTGTGATTCTCATTGGGTATTTAATGGTACTTGTGCTGATGATTTGCAAATTCATATGGTGGATTACAACTCTACTGGCTTAAATGTTTTTTATGATTACAAAACATCAAAATATGATGTAAATTACATTAATAATTTACATAATCGTATTGAAAACATGATTCATCAAGTATTATCAAATAACGAGATTAATGTTTCCGCTATAGAAATTGTAACTCCAGAAGAGAAAAAACAGATTTTGAATGATTTTAATAATACTACAATGGATTATCCTATGGACAAGACTTTGATTAGTTTGTTTGAGGAACAAGTTTCTAAAAATCCGGATTCTGTTGCCGTAGTTTTTGAAAATCAAACTCTTTCATACAGAGCACTTAACGAAAAATCAAATCAGTTAGCAAATTACCTATCTTCAAATTCAATAGTAGATTCTTTCGTTGCAATATATATGAACAAATCTATAGATTATATTGTTACTCTTTTAGGAGTCTTAAAGAGTAAGAACGTGGCTGTTCCTATATCCACTCAATATCCAGTTGATAGAATAAATTATATGTTACAGGATATAAATGCACCTCTTGTTATATCTCATAAAAATTATAGTAACAATATAAGTTCAACATATAATGTTTTTAATATAGAGAACCTCGATATATCTATGTCTACCGAAAATTTAAACATAGAAACGTCAAGTGATAATTTAGCATATGTCATTTTCACCTCTGGCTCTACAGGACAACCTAAAGCAGTCGGAGTTTCTAACAAATCTCTAATAAATCATGTATATGGTATTCAAAATCGTTTTAATAACTCTATTTGTCACAATGATGTAGCATTAAGTATTGCCAACGTTGCTTTTGACGCAAGTATGCAGGAGATATTTATTCCTCTTCTATTTGGTGCTTCATTACACTTATTAGCTGATGATAGTATATTTAATGCCGAATTGCTTGGAGATTATATTTCTAAAAATGGTATAACTTTTTCATTTATACCTCCTAATTTATTAGAAGCTGTATATAATATCTTGGCCTTACGAGACTATCACGGACTTGCTAAGCTTTTAGTTGGCGTACAAAGTATTTATAATACAACTTTAAATAAATACCTATCTCTAAATCCTGATATGCAAATTCATAATGGATATGGTCCTACCGAAGCCACGATATGTTGCATATCTAAGATGTATATTTCAGAAAATTCTGATACTTCTTTTATAATACCAATAGGCCGTCCAATGCCTAATTGTCGTGCTTACATTTTAAGTTCTAATAACATGATTCAACCAAAATGCACTATTGGAGAAATTTGTGTTGCGGGCGATTGCCTTTCAAAAGGATACATAAATTTAGAAGCTAAAACTGCCGAAAAATTCATATATATTCCTTCAATAAATGATACTGTTTATAAAACAGGAGATTTAGGATATATGCTCCCTAATGGGGACCTTCAATATGTAGGCAGAAGAGATAAGCAGGTAAAAATTAATGGATACCGAATTGAATTAGATGAAATCAACTCAGTTTTATTAGAATTTCCTGACATTGTTGAAAGTGTTTCTATTGTTGACAAAAACAAGATCTTATCCTTTGTAGTTTGTAAAAATACTATACCTTTAGAAGATGTTAGAAATTATATAAAAACAAAATTGCCTTATTATATGGTTCCTACTAAAATAATTTCTATTGAAAAAATTCCTATCAACTATAACGGAAAATTGGACTCGAAAAAACTACTTGAGTATTATTCTAGTGCTTCATCTACTGATAAATATTTTGCAAAAGACGAAATTGAAAAACAAGTCGAGCTTATCCTAAACAAATCTCTTTGTTTAGATAACTCCCCTGTTAATTTGTATGACTCATTTTTTGAGCTTGGTGGAGATTCTTTATCTGCAATTAAATTTTCAACCTTATTGAATCAGCACTTTAATACCAACATCACTGTAAGAGATATAATCAGTGCTAGTAATGTAGAGGCAATTTGCATGCTAGTAAAGGATAACTCTTCATGTGTCTACGTTCATAGTTCAATTGTTCATGAGCAAAGCAAGGATAACATATATCCTCTATCTTCTGCTCAACGAAGAATTTATTACTCTCAAAAAATGTCGGGAGAAAATAGCATATTGTACAATACTCCGGGTGCTATAATAGTACACTCTATTTTGGATAGAGACAGAATAGAACGAGCATTTAAGCAAATCATAAAAAGTCAAAGCTCATTTAGAACAACTTTTATTATTGATGATGCGGAAATAAAACAGAAAATTTTAGACAATGTTGATTTTGCGGTCGAAACATTTAACAATACAAGCAGTGAAATAGATTCGCTAGTAAACAATTTCGCTAAGCCTTTCGATTTAGAAAAAGCACCTTTGTTAAGAGCTGAAATTCATTATATAGATAACAAACAAACCTTATTATTATTTGATTCTCATCATATTGTTATGGATGGTGTTTCTCTAAACATATTAGTAAATGACTTGTTTAAGCTATATAATAGTGAAAGCATTGAACCTCTTGAAGTGGAATATACAGATTATTCTGTATGGGAGAACACTTTAATAAATGAAGATAAGCTTTCTGATGATAAAAAGTATTGGTTAAATTGTTTTAAGGATTTCGATTTTGAAACTTTGAATTTGCCTTTTGATTATACTGTGCCAGCAAATCAAACTTATACCGGCAATAAACTTTATAATCATCTTGAGCAGTCTATAATTGACGAAGTTTCAACTTTTGCAAAAGAACAGCACGTATCAACTTATTCTGTATTTTTAACAGCTTTATTTGTTACTCTTTATAAATATACTGGACAAACAGATATAGTTATCGGAAGTCCTGTTGCCAACAGAAGTATTGAATGCTTACAAAATATTATTGGCATGTTTGTTAATAACATTGCTTTGAGAACAAAAATATTAGAAACTCAATCAGTTTCAGATTTAATTACTTTTGTAAACAATACTGTTACTGGTGCCTTAGATCATCAGATTTATCCTTACGATATGCTTGTTAAAGACTTGCAAGTTACTGTTGATTATTCGAGAAATCCTTTGTTTGATGTAGTTTTAACTTATCAAAACCAGGAAGATACATCTACTTTGACTAACAACAAAGCTGAAATACTTCCAACTGTAACTAATACTGCAAAATTTGCTATTACATTAGAAATTGCACCTAAGTCTAATCAAATAAATCTTGAATATAGAAGTGATTTATTTAAAGAAAATACTATGACAAGTTTCTTAAAACATTATCTATTTGTTCTAAAACAAATAATAGAAGGATTTAATGATGATGTTCAAAATGTTAATATTATAACTGATGATGAGCAAAAGTTATTAGATAAATTTAATAATACTTATGGTAAAATTAACAGAGCTCCTGTTTCTAAAATTTTTGAAGAGCAAGCTGTATTGCATGCTGATGATGTAGCCGTTATCTGTGATGATAAATTTTTAACTTATAAGGAACTTAATGAAAGAGCAAATAGTTTAGCACATTACCTAATATCTAAAGGTGTAAAACCTAATGACATTATTGCAATAATGACTAATCGTTCTTTAGAGACTATTGTTTGTATGCTAGGAATATTAAAAGCTGGAGCTGCATTTTTAAACGTAGATCCTACCTACCCTATTGACAGAACCGAATATTATATTAACGACAGTAAGATAGAACGTGTTTTAACTCAGAAAGAACTGCGTGAAAAAGTTGCGCAAATTAAAAATTCTATAGAAATAGACTTAGATAATACCGAAATCTATGGTAAACATACTTCTAATCCAAATGTTTCTGTTAAAGAAACAGACTTATCATACATTATATATACTTCCGGTTCTACAGGAACACCAAAAGGTGTAATGCTAAATCAAATAGGAATGTCTAATATGGTACAGGCTATGACAAAAGTATTAGATTATTTAAAAGAAGGCAACAAGCATGCTATTGCTTCTGTAACTTCTACACCTTTTGATATATTTGTTTATGAAATTATCGTTTCCTTAACACATGGTTTGAAAGTTGTTATGGCTAATAATGCAGAGCACAGAAATCCAAAACTTTTAGATGCATTAATAAAAAAATACAATGTTGATGTAATGACTGTTACCCCAAGTTTAATGAAAATAAACTATGATAATAGAGAACCTGATACTGCTCTTGCAAGAGTTAAAAACATGGTTTTTGGTGGAGAGCCTTTGCCAGAAAAATTTGTTCAAGACCTAAGAGCATTAGCAGATGACATAACTATATATAACATATATGGTCCTAGTGAGATTACTATACTTTCAAATGTTCAAAACCTAAATGGAGAAAAGGAAATTACAATTGGTCCACCTATATTGAATACACAAATTTATATATTAGATAAAAATATGAAACAGGTGCCTATTGGTGTAATAGGTGAAATATATATAGGAGGAATACAAGTAGGAGATGGCTACATTGGTAAAGCAGAATTGACTGCCGAAAGATTTCTAAAAAATCCTTTTGGTTCTGGAAAGATATATAAATCTGGTGATATTGGCCGTTGGACATTTGATGGTAAAGTTCAGTGTTTAGGCAGAATAGATAATCAAGTAAAGTTAAGAGGACTTCGTATTGAGCTTGGTGAAATAGAAGATGAGATGTTAAAAATGCCAGGAGTTACTTCTGCAATAGTTAATAAAGTTTCTCTTGATGGTAAAGAATCTTTATGTGGTTACTACGTAGCAGATAATAACTTAGCTGAGAATATAGTTAAGGAAAATTTGAGGAAGTTCTTGCCTCCTTACATGGTGCCTACTTATATTATAAAGCTTGATAAAATGCCTTATACCATTAATAGAAAGGTTGATAGAAAAGCTCTTCCTCTTCCTGTTGTAAACAAATTTGCTTCTGCAACTGTTGACATTAGATCTCTTAATTCAAACGAAGAGAAATTATTAGAAATTTGGAAGAATATCCTTAAAACAGATAAGATTTCTGTTGATGATAATTTCTTTGATATTGGTGGAGATTCTATCCTTGCAATTAATATGCAAATAGAGGCTTTGAAATATGGCTTGGAATTTGAGTATGCAGATATATTTAACTTTCCTACTATTAGACAATTATCAAAGAAATTGCCAAGCCCTGAAGAACATTTTATGGCAAATTATGATTATTCTAAAATCAATAATCTTTTAAAAGCAAACTCTATTGACAACTTGGATAAAATTGAAAAGTATAGTTTTAGAAATGCCCTTATAATAGGAAGCACTGGATATTTAGGTGCTCACATACTACATTCGTTCTTAATACACGAATCAGGTACAGCTTATTGTTTAATCAGACCAAAGAGCAATATGTCTCCAGAAGATAGAATTATCAGTTATCTAAATTTCTATTTTGGAGAAGATTTCTATAATAATTGTAAAGATAGAATAAAAGTTGTTGCAGGAGACTTGGTAAAAGAAAATTTAGGCTTATCTGAAAGTGATTATAATGAAGTTGTGTCTAATGTTGATGTTGTTATCAACTCTGGTGCTATTGTTAAGCATTTTGGATTAAAGAAAGAATTTGAAGATATTAATGTAAAAGGTACTCAATATATAGTAGACTTGTGTAAGAAGAATAATAAGAGATTAATTCATGCTTCGACTATTAGTATATCTGGTTTTGGAGAAAAAGAGGAATTTACGACTACTCCTGAAGAAGAAGGTTCGAAATTATTTACTGAACATGATTTATATGTTGGTCAAAGTATTAAAGGCATTTACAGTACAACTAAATACAAAGCTGAAATTTCAGTTTTAGAAGCTATTGAAGATGGATTAGATGTCCAAATTGTTAGAATTGGTAATATCACTAATAGATATTCTGATGGAATGTTCCAAAAAAATATTAAAGACAATGCTTTTGTTAGAAGACTGAAATCATTTATTGAAATTGGAGCTTTCCCAAAAGAAACTTTAAAGCATGCTCTTGAGTTTACTCCAGTTGATTTATGTGCTGATGCAATAATAAAAATACTAGAATATAGCAGTCCTTGCAATGTATTCCATATATACAATCCGAATTTAATGCCTGCTCCTTTATTGTATAATACTTTATTAGATAGAGGCTTTGAGATTATTCCTGTTACTGATGAATTAATGTCATACATTATAACAGGTATATTGGAAGACAATAAAAAGAAAGATACTATTTCTGGAATCATACAAGATATTGACAAAAACAAAAAGTTCACATATACTTCTAAGGTTAGACTAGATTGTGACTTTACAAATAAATTTTTGAATAAAGTCGGTTTTAACTGGGTTTCTTATGATAGTCTCTATATCAATAAATGTTTTGATTATTTTAAGAAAGTACATTTTATAGAAGGAGATAAATAAATGCTAGATAAAATTTCTATACCATTATTTTTATTAATGTTGTCAGCCTTATCAATAGTCATTACTCTTATATATGTTCTAAGGACAAAAGGAAGATCTCAATTAAAGACATTTTTTTGCGTAGATTTGATCTGTGTATTGGTTATTTGCCTAGGTGTAATGTTTCAAGATATTCTAAGTAAAAACTTTAATTGGGATCCTTGGAACTTTGAAAAGTTTATTTATATAGGAACTTGTTTTTTGCCAGTCGCAATCTTTTTTACAGGATTAATTTTTGCTAAAACAAAAATTACTTTTAAAAAAAGATATCTGCTATTCTTTATAGTTCCTGCATTATCACTAATAGTATTATGGACAAATGATTATCATCATCTTTTTTATAAACATTATTCCATCAATATAAATGAAGGTGTCCCTGGGAGTTATATGATTGTTCACAATATTTATTCATATTCATTATTATTGCTTGGGGTTTTCCAAATGATAAAAGCAACTTCGAAAAATTCAGGTTTCTTTTCAAAGCAATCTTTATTGCTTATCCTAGGAATCAGTATTCCTTTGGTAACTAATATATTAGGAACTTTTAAGATACTTCCTATGACTGTTTATATAACTCCTATTTCCTTTGCACTTACTATGATCTGCTTTGCATTTGCAATTTTTAAATTTCAATTCTTAGGAATTGCTCCAATTGCAGTTCAAATAATTGCAAATAGGATTTCCGATAGTTATCTTGTATTAGATGACTATTTAGTTGTGTCAGATTTCAATGAGACTTTTTTAAAAACTTTCAGGTTGCATGATTATGACATTAGAGGAAAAGATATTTTTACATTTTTTAAAGAACATAAAAAATATAAAGTAAACGTAAAGAGATTTCAAAACGCTATTCAAAAAGCTATGGCTTCTAATGAAACTGTTTCTTTTGAAATTCACATAGAATCACTAGACAAATATTTTACAATCGAAATTTCAACTTTATATAACAATTATATTTTTCTAGGTACTTTATTACTATTTAAGGATATTACTCAGCATAAATTAGACATGCAGGCTCTTAAAGATAACCAAGATATTTTAATTGAGAGGGAACGTTTGGCTTCTCTTGGTCAATTGATTGGTGGTATTGCTCATAACTTAAAATCTCCTATAATGTCAATTTCGGGAGCTACAGAGGGTCTTACAGATTTAATTAAAGAATATGAGGAGTCTATAGTTGACAAAGATGTTACTATTGATGACCATTTGGCTATTGCAAACGATATGAAGGATTGGATTTCTAAGATAAAATCATATTTAGAATATATGTCAGATATTATTACAGCTGTTAAAGGTCAAGCTGTTGCCTTATCTGAAAATACTGTTGATTCATTTACGGTTGAGGAACTTACTAAAAGAGTTGACATTCTTATGAAACATGAGTTGAAAAAAGCCTTAATTACTTTGAATTTAGACCTTAAAGTTCCTACTTCCCTTATGATTCATGGCAATATAAATGGTTTGGTTCAAGTTATAAATAATATGATATCAAATGCAATTCAGGCCTATAAAGGTAAAGAGGGGCAAACAATAGATTTAATTATAACTCAAGAAAAAAATGATGTTATTGTTTCTGTTAGAGATTATGCTGGCGGTCTTCCTAAAGAAGTTCAAGAGAAACTATTTAAAGAAATGATAACAACTAAAGGCAAAGATGGAACTGGAATTGGCTTATTTATGTCATATTCAAATATACGTGCACATTTTAATGGAGATATTACATATTCTACAGAAGAAGGAAAAGGCACAATATTTAATATTATATTACCACAATAGTTAAAATAGAACTGTAATGTAAGTAAAACTTTACTTTTATTACAGTTTTTTTCATTTTTTTCATCTTTCTTATTGATTTTTTCCCCACTTTATAATATAGTATTGTTTAATACAGAGGTGATATTATGAGAAAGCATATTCAATCTAATACCACTACAGGATATAAAATAATAGCAGTTGATGATGATAGCGGTGTATTAGATTCTTTATCTGTCCTTTTGAATAGAAATGGTTATAACTTTGTAGGAATAACTGATCCAATTCAAGCAATAGAACGTGTAAAAAAAGAACATTTTGATTTAATGCTATTAGACTTTATGATGACACCTATTCATGGAGATAAAGTTGTTGAGGAAATAAGGAAATTTAATAAAGAACTTTACATTTTATTACTAACAGGACACAAAGATTTAGCTCCACCATTAGAGACTATAAGAAAATTGGATATACAATGTTATTGTGAAAAAAGCGATAAATTTGACCAATTGCTTCTATTAGTTGAGGCTGCAATAAAGTCTGTTGAACAATTAAATGAAATAAATCGTATAAATAATGAATTATCAGATGCTTATAGTGATCTGGAAAAAGCATATTTAGACATGGTTGAAACACTTAGATTTACAGTTGAAGCAAAAGACCCTTATACTAGAGGTCATTCAGATAGAGTATCTGCATACTCTGTTTTAATTGGTCAGCATCTTGGTTTATCTGACTCTGATATTAATACTTTAAAAATTGGTGGCTTATTTCATGATATCGGCAAAATAGGAATTCCAGACAGCATATTGCTTAAAGATAGCAAACTTACAGATGATGAATATTCTGAAATTAAAAATCATCCATCTATTGGTGCACATATTTTATGCAATGCAAAAGTATTTCAAGATATTATACCTATTGTAAAACATCATCACGAAAGATATGATGGAAAAGGATATCCTTCTCAACTAGCTGGTGAAGATATTCCATATTTCGCCAGAATAGCTGCTGTTGCTGATACATTTGATGCTATGACATCCAAAAGAACATATAGAGATGCTTTACCCTTAGAGGTAGTCAAAGCAGAAATAGAAAGGTGCGCCGGAACACAGTTTGACCCTAAAATTGCTAAAGTATTCTTAGATATTTTGAATAAAAATTATGAAGAAATACAAAAAATTCAAGAACAATATAGGTAAATACGGACAAATAAATGTCCGTATTTTATTTATATTATCAGTTTTTTTAGATTTTCATTGATAATTGTGCTTTTTTCCTATCTTCATCTATTCCTATTATTTTTACTTTTACTACATCTCCCACAGATACTACATCTGAAGGATTTTTTACAAAACTATTGCTTAATTGTGAAATATGTACTAGTCCATCATGTTTCACTCCAACATCTACAAATGCGCCAAAATCTGTTACATTTCTTACAGTTCCTGTTAGTATCATTCCTTCTTTTAAATCTTCAAATTTCAATACATCTGCCCTTAATACTGGTTTTGGCATATCTTCTCTTGGGTCTCGTCCTGGTTTTGAAATCTCTTGCATAATATCTTTTAATGTTATTTCCCCCACATTTAGCTCTTCTGCTGTTTCCTGCGTTTTTATTTCTGATAATTTATTTTTTATTATAATTAACTTTTCTTTATTTAATAAATCTTCTTTTTTAAAGCCGATTATATTTAATAGTTGTTCTGCAACTTCATAGCTTTCTGGATGAACAGCTGTTATTTCTAATGGATTTTTTCCATCAAATACTCTCATAAAACCTGCACATTGTTGAAATGTTGCTTTTCCCAATTTTGGAACCTTTAGTAATTCCTTTCTTTCTTTTATCTTTCCATTTTCGTCTCTATATTTTACAATATTGCTTGCTAATGTTTTATTAATTCCAGATACATAAGACAATAAAGAAGGTGTTGCTGTGTTTACATCTACTCCAACTTTATTAACTGCGTCTTCTACTACTCCTGTTAAACTCTCTGATAATTTCTTTTGATCAACATCATGTTGATACTGACCCACACCTATTGATTTTGGATCTATTTTTACAAGCTCTGCCAGTGGATCTTGTAATCTTCTTGCTATCGAAATTGCTCCTCTTAAAGATACATTTATATCCGGATATTCTTCTGTTGCAAGTTTTGATGCAGAATATACAGATGCTCCTGCTTCACTTACTATAGCATAATGAACATTGCTTAACTCCTTTATCATATCTGACACAAAGTTTTCTGATTCTCTTGATGCTGTTCCATTTCCTATTGCAATAATGTTAACATTGTATTCTTTTATTAGTGCTATTAATTCTTTTTTAGCTCCTTCTACATCATTTTGTGGTTCTGTTGGATACACAGTTGTTGTAGCAAGTAGTTTTCCGGTTTCATCTATTACCGCAATTTTACAGCCTGTTCTATATGCTGGGTCAAACCCCATTACAGTTAGCCCCTTTAGCGGTGCTGCTAGCAATAATGGTTTTGCATTTTTTCCAAATACTTTTATAGCCTGCGTTTCTGCCTTTTCTGTTAAGTCAGAGCGTATCTCTCTTTCTATTGATGGCTCTATTAGTCTTTTAAAGCTATCTTCTATTGTTTCTTCTAACATTTTAGTATATTGCGTAGAACCTTTTATAATATCTTTATTAATCATTTCTAAAATAGTAGTTTCTGGTTTTTCCATTTTAACTTTTAAAAATTCTTCTTTTTCTCCGCGATTTATAGCCAAGATTCTGTGACTAGGTATTCTGTTTACTTTTTCATTAAAATTATAATACATATCATATGCCGATTTTTCTTCTTTTGTGCCTTTAACCATTATTATTCCTTCTCTATAGCACATTCTTTTAATTTGTTTTCTATAATTAGGATTATCTGATATATTTTCTGCAATTATATCTTTTGCGCCTTGAATTGCCTCTTCTACGTTTAAAACTCCTTTTTCTTCATCTATAAATTCTTTTGCAATTTCTTCTATATTTCTTTTATCATTTTGTTCAAATATTATTTGTGCCAATGGTTCTAGTCCTTTAGCCTTAGCTATTGTTGCTCTTGTCTTCTTTTTTTGTTTATATGGTCTATAAATATCTTCTACTTCTGCCAAGGTTTTTGCAATAGCTACAG
>ENA-OOZD01000340-OOZD01000340.1-human-gut-metagenome-genome-assembly--contig:-NODE-340-length-24486-cov-2.480987_pt1 | contig 24486 bp, 14 predicted proteins | sample MGYA00241186_ERZ501395 | MGnify/ENA primary metagenome ERZ501395 (study PRJEB25962, sample SAMEA2042730) | human gut metagenome | biome: human gut; feature: human-associated habitat; material: faeces... | reverse complement strand
GGAGCTGACTTTGGAAGAAACCATCGAGCAGGCCCGCCAGCAGTCGCCCGACGCCCAAAATGCCCGCCATAGCTTCCGTTCCGCTTATTGGAACTACAAATACTACTGTGCCAACTACCTGCCGACGCTCAAGCTTACTTCCAATCCCTATCTGGACCGTGCTATCAACAAAGTGACCCAAAGCGATGGCAACGTCAAGTTCATAGAGCAGAACCTGCTGAGCACTGACCTAACACTGAGCCTGACACAAAACGTGCCGTGGACCGGAGGAACCTTTTTCATTGAAACGGCTGCGCAGCGCCTCGACCTTTTCAGCAGTGACACCTATTCCTGGCAGACTTCACCCGTCAACATCGGATACAGCCAGTCCTTGTTTGGCTACAACAGCCTGAAGTGGGACCGGCGCATCGAACCTATCCGTTATCGCGAAGCCAAGAAAACCTACGTAGAAACCCTTGAGCTTGTTGCCGCCAATGCCACAGAGAAGTTCTTCAACCTGGCCAAAGCACAAAGCAACTACGAAATAGCCAACGCCAACTACGCCAATGCCGACACCTTATATATATATGCGCAAGGACGATATAACATCGGCACCATCAGCGAAAACGAAATGTTGCAGCTCGAACTCAACAAACTGACCGAAGAAACCAACTGCATGAATGCCCGCATCGAAGTGGAAAACTGCATGCAGGAACTCCGTTCCTACCTCGGCATCCAAGAAGACCTCCTTATAAAGGTGAGAATAGACAACCGCGTGCCCGACCTGCACATCGACCTGGATGCCGCGCTGATGCTTGCCAACGAAAACAGTCCGGAGATACAGAACATGCTACGCCGCAAGGTGGAAAGCGAGAGTGCCGTGTCGCGCGCCAAGGCCAATGCCGGACTGAAAGCAGACATCTACCTGCGCTTCGGCTTGACACAAACTGCCGACAAGCTGAAAGATGCCTACCGGAATCCGCTGGACCAGCAGTACGTCAGCCTGGGCATTACCCTCCCCATCCTGGACTGGGGGCGCGGAAGGGGACAGGTACGCGTAGCGCGTTCCAACCGCGACCTTGTCTACACGCAGGTAGAGCAGGACAAGACGGATTTCGACTTGAACGTGCGGAAACTCGTAAAGCAATTCAACCTGCAGGCGCAACGGGTAAACATAGCCGCCCGCACGGACCATACAGCCCAACGACGCGCCGAAGTAGCCCGAAAACTCTATCTGCTCGGCAAGTCCTCGGTACTCGACCTCAATGCATCCATCACGGAAAAAGATACGGCCCGGAGAAGCTATATAACGGCTTTGTACAACTATTGGAGTTTGTACTATACACTGAGAAGCATCACGCTATATGACTTTGAAAAAGAGAGGCCACTGGCAGAAGACTTGGAAAGGGTTACTAATGAAGAATCTATACAGTAATAAAATCGTGGAATAGTTTTAGTAAAAGCTGACCGGAGATTTACTAAAACTCCGGTGACGATTTACTAAATCTCCGGTGAAGTTTTAGTAAAACTCGGAACCCTTATTCAGAAGAACTTCTGAAGGGGGTATCTGAAAAGTAAAAAAAGAGTATATAAAATATTGCATTATGGATATAAAACTTGAAAAGAAACCCTGGTACATCCGTTACCGCTACTATCTGGCGGGAGGCGTTGCCTTCCTTGCCTTCCTGATTTATGTAGTCACCCTTTCGCTGGGTCCCAGCAAACTGCGTATCGAGCAAGACAACATACAGATAGCCGAAGTCAAAAACGGCAAATTTATGGAATATGTAGATGTGGAGGGAGTGATTCAGCCCATCCTTACCATCAAGGTCAATGCACGTGAAACCGGAAGCGTGGAACGCATCATAGGAGAGGAGGGGAGCCTGCTCCGGCAAGGAGATACCATCCTCGTCATGGAAAACCCCGACCTGCTGCGCAGCATTGAAGACCAGCGCGACGACTGGGAAAAGCAACTTATCACCTACCGCGAAAAAGAAATTGAAATGGAGCAAAAAAGCCTGAACCTGCAACAACAAGCCCTGCAGACCGATTATGACCTCAACCGCCTGCGCAAGAGTTTTGCCCTTGACAAGGAGGAGTACCGCATGGGCATCAAGAGCAAGGCGCAGCTCGAAGTTTCCGAGGACGAATACAACTATAAAGTGAAGAATGCCCATCTTCAAAGGGAAAGCCTCCGTCATGACTCTGCCGTCACCGTCATCCGCAAAGACCTCATCAGGAACGACCGCGAACGGGAACGGAAGAAGTATGAACGCGCCTGCGAACGGCTCGGCAACCTGGTGGTGAAAGCTCCCGTCGCCGGGCAGCTCAGCTTTGTCAAGGTGACTCCGGGACAGCAGGTCGCTTCCGGCGAAAGCATTGCGGAAATCAAGGTGCTGGACCAATATAAAGTGCATACTTCCCTGAGCGAATACTACATCGACCGCATTATCACCGGATTGCCTGCCACCATCAATTATCAGGGAAGAAAATACCCGTTGCGCATCACGAAAGTGGTTCCCGAAGTCAAAGACCGCACGTTCGACGTAGACCTCGTCTTCACCGGTGACATGCCCGACAACGTACGTGTAGGCAAAAGCTTCCGGGTACAGATAGAACTCGGCCAGCCGGAGGAGGCGCTCGTCATTCCGCGCGGCAACTTCTACCAGAGTACCGGCGGACAATGGATTTACAAACTGAACGCCGCAAAGACAAAAGCCGTGCGCGTGCCGCTTGGCATCGGTCGCCAAAATCCGCAACAATACGAGATTACGGAAGGTTTGCAACCCGGAGATTGGGTAATTACAACGGGATATGATACCTTTGGCGAGGCGGAAGAATTGATAATGAAATAAAAACGACGAAACATGAAAACACTGAAATACGCTTGGCGTTTCCTGATACGCTCAAAATCATACACGGTTATAAATTTAGTAGGTCTGGCTTTCAGCCTGGCATGCTGCATCATGCTGATGCGATATATCCATAGAGAACTGACGGTAGACACACATTGTGTGGATCGCAATCATGTATATGGTGTCATTCAGGACATGGATGGCAATAGAGGAATGGCAACAATAGAAAACACGAATAAAGACAGTATATACATTGACCACCGTTACATAGAGAAACGCACTTCTTTAATTCTGATGGAACAGGATTTTGTGAGCGACGAAACATCCCGTTACACAGTGCGGACACTCGTAGCAGATAGTTGTTATTTTCAGCTTTTTCCTTACCGCATAGTGCAAGGAACTCCTATAAAATCTCCTGAATCTGCACTACTGACGGAAGTATGTGCACGTCGTATTTTTGGCCACAACAACCCCATAGGCAAAGTGTTACATTATTCAAATGGAAAAGATATCACCGTAAGTGGCATTATAGCCGAACCGGCTTGCAAGACAATGATACAATTTGACATTGTGGTATCAAATACGCTTTCCTCATTTTGGGAACGTATGCCTATTGAATTTGTTCGTTTCACGCCGAGCACAAGCATCAAGAAAATGAACGAGCTTGGGAAACAAGCACGCTGGGTAAATCCGAATTGGAAAAATATAGATGCACGACAATATACATTTTCGTTCATGCCTATAGCAGATATTTATTGGGAGCCAGCTTATGTGCAAGATGCCGGTTGCCCTGCCATGCTCACTTATGGAAAACGTTCTCATATTTACATTTTATCTTGTGTATGCTTATTGTTATTGCTTACCGGCATTATAAACTTCATCAATCTTTATTTGATAGGCACACAACGGAGGGGAAAAGAGTACGGGCTTAAAAAAATGTTCGGTATAAAAGGAACGACACTTTTCCTGCAGATATTAACAGAAAACGGACTTTTAGTCGGTTGTGCTTTATTACTGGCTTGGCTACTGATAGAGATAACAATAATCCCTGTCAGCCGTTTGTTAGAATATTATTTCACTTATACATCTTTCGACTTTTGGCTTTCTGCCGGGATTTGGGTAATATTACCCATATTGACCTCTATCTATCCGTTTGTAAAATACAATTATGCATCACCCGTCAGCTCAATTCGTGATGCCACCCAAAGCAAACGTACTGTACACACACGCATTCTTTTTCTTTTTATACAATACATCTTCACATTCCTGCTCATCAGTCTTTCCCTTTATTTCAACAAGCAGCTTTCGCTCTTATTACACACGCAACCAGGATTTCGCATAGAAAATGTACTGATAGCCAAGTTAGGGTATGAATCGGAATCAGCGATGCCACGCGAAAAATGGCAGGAAGCCAGAGAAGCTATGTGGCAACGCAGACATGAACTATGGGAGGCACTTGCACAGTGTCCTTTTATAGAACATTTTGAAATGGAAAAACGACATATACTTTCCGAAGGTTTTAAAGTAACCTACTATAACAATAGAGAGGAAAAAGTAGAGATGAAGTTTTGGTATGCTACCCCCAACTTTTTTAAGTTGTACGGTATCAAAATAATAGAAGGTAGTATTCCCAGTTTTGAAGGAGAAGGAAACAGAGGAGAGGTTTTGGTAGCCAACCGAGCAGCTATGAAAGCTTTGCACTACGACAATCTGTCTGAAGCTTTGGTACAGGAAGAGAACGAACGCCGATTAAATCCCAATGCTCCTCTGCATCCCATTGTTGCCGTTGCTGAGGATTACTATGACCGCCACTTGAGTGCAGGACATCGTCCCATTATCTACAATGTATGTAAACAGCGCAGTGACGATATGTGCCAGATAGCCTATACCCCCGGACGACTTAAAGATGTACTTGACTATTTGCGCGACACAGAGCTGCGTATCTATGGTTGTACAGACTTCGAATATACTTTATTGGAAGATGAATGGCATAAACTATATCAAAAAGACCGGCAGATAGCGGTTATCTATTCTTGTTTCGCACTGATAGCTGTCTTGATATCCTGTTTAGGGCTATTTGGCATTTCACTTTTTGACATTCGTCAGCGTTATCGGGAAATAGGTATTCGCAAGATCAATGGAGCCGGAATGTGTGATCTCTACCAATTATTGTTCCGCAAATATATTCTTGTATTAGCCGTGGCATTTATTATAGCCGCTCCTCTGACTTACTATATCATATACCTATATACACAAGATTTCGCAGTGAAGGTATCCGTAGGTATAGGAATATATGTTATATCGTTACTGATAGTGGCTTTCATCTCACTGGGAACATTGTTTTGGCAAATACACAAAGCTGCGAAGATAAATCCGGCAGAAGTAATCAAAGCGAATAATACAATAATGATACTATTATGATAAGACATTATATTAAAACAGCATTCAGAAACCTATTAAAGTACAAGGCACAGAATATCATCTCTATCATCGGACTGTCGGTAGGCATACTTTGTTTCAGTATCTGCCTATATTGCAGCCGCTATATAAATTCTACCGACAAGTGCTTTACCCATTGGGAACGCATTGCAGACATAAACCTATACACTCCAGCAGAAGAACCTTATTCCGGAACTCCCGCTACGTTGTTTGAGAGTCTGCGCCAATTGCAATTCCAAGAAGTAGAAGCATTTACTTTTGTTGTCTATCCCCGCCCACGTAGCTACAATGTGGAAACTATCGACAAGGAAGAACTGCCTTACGAAGATTTATATGCTATGGAAGTAGATACAGCCTACCATAGCGTGTTCACCCCGGAAGTATTACAAGGCTCATGGACTGTAGCATCGCAAACTCCCAATGCCGTGATACTGACACGCTCTCTGGCACACAAAATATTTGGTCTCGGAGAGAATCCGATAGGAAAGCGAATGACCTTAGCACAACGGCTTTTCTCTTCACCTGATACCACACCACGAACAGGAGGTACCATCTATACCATACAAGCGATAATAGAAGATATTCCATTGAATACCAGCCTTAGCTTTCTCCAAAAGATTGATATGTTAATCTTGAACGATAGCGAAAGACTTATACAATTCGATGGACGAGACAGTATGACCGGTGGACTTACTTTTGCTCTTCTTCGTCCGGGCAAAACATCCGCACAACTCGAAGCAAGTTTCCGTGCAATGGACTTGAAGCACACAATATTCAATGAGAAAAATACCGTATCAGCCTCGAATTTCGGAAAACTTTTTCGGGAGAAATCCGTTGCCCCTTACTTTGCCGGAATCACATTCATTGTCGGCCTTTTGATTCTACTGACTGGTCTACTCAACTTTTTTCATTTTTTGACGGGGAGTTATCTGAACCGTTCGCACGAGTTCGGCATTCGTAAAGTGAATGGAAGTAATGGCAACAAACTATTCTGGTTACTTTTTACCCAAGCCATTATCATTTCGTTCATAACCTTCTTATTGACTTTCTGTCTGATAGAAATATTTAACCCCTACCTTTCATTCTCTTTATTTGATTTCACATTAGTCATTGAACGGGACCTATTATTGATACAGACAATAGAATATATGGCAGGCATTATTTTGCTATGCTTATTACTCTGCTTGTTTACCGTATGGAGGATGAAGCATGCCTCCATCCAGTCAAGTATTTACAAGAACAAATCCAAACGCCACAAACAGAAGATACGAAATTGTCTTTTGGGTATCCAATTTTTCATCTGTTGGTTATTCATAGTCTTTACAGTCGCTTTATATTTGCAGGCTAACAAGACCGGTTCCACACTGTTCAACACACTGACAGAAAAAGAAAAGTCCGAAATCATCAGTATTCCTATGGATTACCGTTTTCTAAAAAATGACGAAAAGCTTGCTCTCATAGAGCGCATCAGTCAGCATCCGGATATAAAAGATAAAATGCTGACAGATATTAATTATCTGAAAGGTATTTCGGGAACAAGCATGCAGACAGAAAAAGATAACCGGGAAAGTAGCCTTGAAGTCAATATAATGAATGTTCCTAATAACTTTTTCGAGTTTATGAATATCCCTATTCTTTCCGGGCATGCCCTGAAGACAAATAGTGACATGGTAGCAGACCGTAAATTGGCAGAACGTATGAAGAAGGATTTACTGGGAACCACCTTGTACAATTATCAAGATAGCTACACGGTATGCGGCATTTGTTCCGATTTTGTAGCCGACACTTACAATCAGAGCCAGGGCTTCGTCTTTCTGCCTTGTGATTTCAAATATTATGTAGGTCATTGCTATTTGAAGTGTGTACCCGGAAAAGCAGAAGAAGCAAAGACTTTCGTTAAGAAAATACTGGAAGAGAATCTTCCACCGAGTATACAATTACACATTTCGACCTTGCTGGAAGACATTCACCAAGCACAAGCCATCGAAAACAACATGAAAGGAATAATCTTATTCTTCTCATTTGTCAGCCTTATAATCACTTTATTAGGCGTCTATTCGGCAATCACACTGGATACGGAACGCAGACAAAAGGAAGTGGCAATCCGTAAAGTAAATGGTGCGGGATTGAAACAGATTATCATATTGTTTGCCCGTACATATATTTATCAGCTTGTACTCTCGGCAGCGATAGCATTTCCTTTATGTTATGCCATACTGCAGTTATGGAAAAACATGTATATCGTATTCTTTAATGACGGCCCGCTATTTTGGATTTCAATCTTCATAATCGTAGCTGTCATTACTACTCTGACTATTATTTTCCGTATTCTGAAAATAGCAAGGACAAATCCGGCAGAAGTCATTAAAAACGAATAAAAGAATATATTATATTTATCCCCCAATTATGACCATACTTGCAATCCTAAAAATAATTACCCGCGGTTGGTGGAGAAACAAAGTTTTCTTCTTCATTTCTATAGTCAGTCTGGCTATAGGGTTAGCATGTACAAACTTGCTGTTCACCTATTTTGTACATGATTATAATATAGAGAGTGGCAATCGGGACAAGAACCGTATTTTCTGTCTGCGTCAGGATAATCCGATGCAGGACGGAAGCAAGGTGGCCTATGCTGATGCCAATATTCCCCCTATGCTGAAAGAAAAATATGCAGAAGTGGAAGACTACCTGCGTATCAATTCTCTGGTTCCACAATATTGTAAATATGGAGGGGAGATTTACCACGATATAACCTTTATATCTGCCGATACTACTTTGCAACATTTCTTCCACTATCATCCCATTACCGGTAGTTTAAAGCAAGTATTGGAACAACCGGGCAAAGTAGCGCTCAGTGAAGCTTTTGCACATAAACTGTTTGGAGATAAAAATCCATTAGGAGAATTGCTGGAAATAAAAACCATGACTGATACCCAAAGTTATGAAGTGGCAGCCATATTAAAGTCACGGTCACAATCATTGCTCCAATTCGACATGATTACCGGGAATAACAAAGACTTTTGGGGTGGAATGACATTTCTGAAACTAATTCCAAATACCGATGCCCAACAGTTTACCGAAAAAATCAACCACGACAAAGTTCCCACTTTGATTCCGGAAAAGACACAATATTACGTCGACCCTCTGTCCGACATCTACTTTACTACACCGGACTACGATACACAACAACCTCTGCCGTATATCAATCAAAGTAATGTGCAATTATTGTATATCAGCCTTGCTGCCGCCTTGTTGGTACTTATCATAGCCTGCTGCAACTATACCAACATGAGCCTGAGCCGTGTATTGCAACAGCTCAAAATGATACATGTGGAGAAACTGATGGGAAGCAGCTTGAAGGATATCCGCATCCAACTGTTTGGTGATGCATTCCTCACTGTGCTGCTGGCATTCGGATTATCTTTACTCATCATCAACGACTGTCTGTCTTTTTTCAATGGATTATTTGCATCCCATTTAAACGTACATTTCTTTTTCAGCCTACAGATGCTACCCTTGTTAGTGCTCTTTGTACTAGTTATGTCCATTGTCCCTGCCTGGTATATCAGCCATAGACTTTCACAACTCTCATTCAGCGAATACAAGACACTTTACGGAGGTAAAAAGAAACAACGTTTCATAGCTTTGCTGGTCATTTTTCAGTTTTCCATTTCTATAGGGCTGATATTCGCTACTCTCGTTGCCAATGAACAAATCAATCTCATCAAGGAACGGGCCTACTGTTACGAAAATCGGATTGAAATAGGAGATTTCAATGCCGCACCGGCTACAATACTTAAAGAAGAGCTGGAGAAACATGTACAAGGAATAGAGTCCATCGCCCTGTCACAAGGCTCCATATTGAATTCATGGATACGTGAGCTATCCATCAAACAAGCCGACGGTACGGAAAAAAGTTCCTACCTATTAATGCTGTATAGTGATGCCAATCTGGTAAAAACGATGGGGTTCAAACTCTTGTCCGGCAACGCTCCCGAACAACTGCAAAAACAATATGCCTATCCTGCACTGGTCAACGAAAGCTATGTCAGAATGCTGATTCCAGCAGGAATAAATGCCATTGGAAAACCTTTGAAAGAATTTGACCAGTCTGCCGATTCTTTATACATCATCGGCGGTGTATTAGAGGACTTCCCGTTCAGTTCATTGGAAAATGAAATTACCCCGGTCATACTTTACCTTCCACCTACAGAGAGAATGTCGGGTGCCAACTATCTGCAGATTAAGCTGATTGAAAGCAATAAACAAGAAACACTACATCAAATAACCCAAATATGGGAAAAGATGAATGAAGGGGAGATATTTCAATACACAGACATGCACCAAGACTTTATGAAACGCAATGGTAAAGTCTTGTCTCTCTCCAAACTCCTTATCGCCTATTCTCTGATTGGCTTGATATTGACCTGCTTCGGCTTATTCGGCATTTCATGGTATGCCACTCGCCAGCGTATCCGCGAAATCAGCATTCGCAAGATTCATGGAGCAACATCCCGACAAATCGTGCTGTTGCTGAATAAACCATTCTGCCTGCAAATTCTGCTTGCATATATTCTAGCTGTCCCCATTGTCTATTGGCTCATGCACCATTGGCATGAACAGTTTGCCTATAAAGCCCCCTTCACCGTTATGGACTTTCTATTGCCACTATGTATTGTCTGGATAATATCTGCCGTCACAGTGTGTCTGCAAAGTTATTTGCTGAACAAAACAAATCCGATTGACTGCATCAAATCCGAGTAAGAAATGATATATTTATAACCCATAAAAACAAAGCATTATGATTAAGACAGTAAACTTACAGAAGATTTTCAAGACCGAGGAAGTACAGACTCTGGCTTTGAACGACGTAAACATTGAAGTGAAAGAAGGGGAGTTTGTTGCTATCATGGGACCTTCAGGCTGCGGAAAATCCACTTTACTGAATATCCTCGGTCTGTTGGACAATCCTACATCCGGAGAATATTACTTGAATGGGACGGAAGTATCCAAATATACAGAAGCCCAACGTACCAACTTGCGTAAAGGAGTCATCGGCTTTGTATTCCAAAGTTTCAACCTGATTGATGAGCTGAATGTATACGAGAACATCGAACTGCCGCTACTCTACATGGGCATTCCTGCCACCGAACGCAAGCGCCGGGTGGAAACCGCTATGGAGCGTATGGCAATCATGCACCGCAGCAAGCACTTCCCGCAACAATTGTCCGGCGGACAACAGCAACGCGTGGCAATCGCCCGTGCAGTCGTATCAAACCCTAAACTGATACTTGCCGATGAGCCTACCGGTAACCTCGATTCAAAGAACGGAAAAGAGGTAATGGAACTACTGAATGAACTGAATAAGGAAGGCACTACGATTGTCATGGTGACACACTCACAACATGATGCCGGATTTGCCGGACGTATCATCAATCTGTTTGACGGGCAGGTAGTGACGGAAGCTAACTTATAATTCACGCTTCTCCCGATTTATATGCAGGTTGCAATGTTTTTTCCATTGTAATCTGCATGTTTTTTTAGAAATAGCTTTCCTTTTTTTTGTTTCTGTCGTCCGAAATGCCTAATATTGCTACTAATAAACTTTTCACTTCCACATTTTAAATAACAGAAAATGAAAACATACACACCGTCCCCTTTAAATACAGAAAATATCACTTTACCGGATGATTTGACAGAACTCACAGAAGCCATGGCACGCAATGTGCATGAAGTGTGGGCTTTGGGAAGAGTGAAAGAAGGATGGAAATACGGAGAAACACGCAATGATGAATTAAAGACACATCCCGGACTTGTACCATACGAAGAGTTACCGGACTCAGAACGGGAATACGACCGGCAAACAGCCATACAGACACTGAAGCTGATTATGAAACTGGGATTCGACATACAGAAGAAACAATAATCCAATATCTATAGTACTATGAGGACGAGTGAGAACAAATATTATCCTATCCGGCACTGGTGGAAATTCGTTATTCCTGCCTTTATCATTCTCTTTCTGGTTGCAGCATTGATTGTGACATGCACTACATTCCAAAACCTTATTCAATTCTTTCCATCGCGTGGAATGACCTACCTGATGACACTCCATGCCATCATTTCCCTTAGCGTATGCATCTGTTTTTTTCTATGTATCAAGAGATTAATAGATGTATTCTCACTGAATCTGGAACAAGAAAGAAACATTCTTGCATCCTTGTACCAGGAAAAAGAAAAACGGGAGATTATCAATAACGATGAGAAAGAAATCAATAAACTGAAAGAGAATATCAGAAAAGAATTGAAACAAGAAACTGAAAAAAAGGAAACTGCCTAATGACAAAACGAATATGAATCTGCTAACAAGACTTTTTGCCCTTCATTTTGACCGCTCTTTTTCCGGAAAAGGATGGAGGCAGCTTGCTTGGCTTTTCGGAGTCATAGTAACTGTTTTCTTATTGATATATCTGGTAAGTTTTGCATTTATCTTTCCTGAGCCGTCTCTTGAAGAATGGACCGGTATTGATAAAGACGTACCTATGGGGCGTTTGCTTCAGTTGATTTGTCTGTTCATCGATCCGGGGAATATTGTGGAAGTACCACCTTATCTGCGTTGGTTTTCTTTGCTGGTTGTAGTATTGGGATTGATTTTATTCTGTGGTTTATTAATCTCTGTAATCTCCAATATGTTGGAACGCAGAGTGGAGCGCTATCGTGAAGGTGATATCGTTTACCCTTTGCAAAACCACATTGTCATCATCGGTTTTGACAACATGGTTTCCACACTCATCCAGCAGATTTGTGATGATACACATTATGGAAATTGCCACATTCTGATTCAGAGTACCCAACCGGCACAAGAAATCCGTAGCAAAATCCATACGGAACTGGATGCCAAAAACGAAAAAAGAATTGTGGTGCTGCGTGCCCGGCGCGACTCTATCGAGGAGTTGGAAAAACTCTATACTACCAAAGCGCGCGAAGTATTCCTTATCGGAGAGAGAGACGAACATGACCATGACTCACTGAACATAGACTGCCTGAAAAAGATAGTTGACATTCATAAACGATGCAATAAATGTTCGCTCATACCATTCACCGTTCTTTTCGAATATCAGACTACTTTTGCTGCTTTCCAACTGACCGATTTGTCTGCCGAATGGAGAAAATATATAGAATTCCATCCCTTTAACTTCTACGAGGGCTGGGCCCAAAAGATATTGGTAAGCCGGCGATATGGGAAAGGGGAGAACTGCATTGAATATCCTCCTCTCGACCGTGAGGCAATAACCTATGAAAGCGAAAAACATGTTCATCTTGTTATCATCGGTATGAGCCGTATGGGAGTGGCAATAGGAGTGGAAGCTGCCCATCTGTTGCATTTCCCAAACTTCTGCAGAAACCCTAAATATAAAAGCGTAATTACGTTTATAGATGAAGCGGCAGATAAAGAAATGGACTTCTTTCGAGGACGTTATCGCCATTACTTTGAGATAGCTTCTACTATTTATTATGATATGAGTGGAGATAAAGAATTGAAACAGATACTTCCTCCCACCCGTTTCAAGGGGAAAGATGCCAAATTTTTGGATATAGAATTTGAATTCATCAAAGGTAGAGCAGAAACTCCGCTTATCCAACAGAAGGTCAGTCACTGGGCCCAGGCTTCAGATGAAATCTTAAGCATAGCTGTCTGCCTTAATTATCCTCCGCAAAGTGTGGCAATGGGACTTTATCTGCCGGATGATGTATACGACAGAAATATTCCGGTATTTGTGCGGCAAGAAACATCCAGCGCTTTACTTACAATGCTCAACAGTAAGAAAAAAGAAGATAATATTCATAAATACTCTCACGTATTCCCCTTTGGAATGCTGGATAATTGCTATGATTTAGATTCTCCCAATATTCATATGGCACAGTCTATACATTATATCTATACATTTTATAATGATTATCAGACACTTCCAGAATCGCTTCCTCAAGATAAAATATTGAAAAAAATGTGGAATGAGATTCCAGTAGCTCACCAATGGTCCAATCTGTATAGCGCCTATTCCATAGACACCAAACTACGTTCTTTAGGAATCACTGATTATCTCAATATAAGACTGAATGAAGAACAAATTTTTATTATTTCGCAAGTAGAGCATAATCGTTGGAATATAGAAAAATTACTATTAGGATTCCGCAAACCAACACCAGAAGAGCAGAAGGTCATAGACAACAATGATACACAAAGAAAAGAATATAAAAATAAATACTTTGTACATACAGATATTCGTCCCTATGATGAATTATCTGAAGGGTCAAGGAACTATGATAGATGCATTACTGCAGGGATATCATTGATAATATCCAAACACACACAATTATAATTTATATATTATGGGATTGAAAATCGTTATATCAGCTTCCCGATATAGTTCAGAGAAGCAAAGTGTGATTAGTGAACTGAAAAAATTAAATACATCACAAAGAACAATTATAGAACACATCTACGATTGTGAGGAGTATTCTACTGTCATTGGTGATAAATCAAAACAAGAAGGCATTAACGGAGATATTATTCCCACATGCGATTGGTTTATTTTACTTGCACCATTAAACCACGTAGGCCGCCAAACTGCATTGGAGTTTTTAGCAGCATGTTTAGCTTTCCGAAATAGTAAATATCCCATCATTAGTATCTTTCATTGTAAGAATCCATACAATGGTGAAGACCTTCCACAACAACTTTCTTATTCCCCCAAAAACAAAGATGTAAAAGTTAACTGTTTACTAAAAATTGCAAGTAGACTATTACATACAGGGCATCAATATGATGTGGATTATGGATACAACAAAGATGATTCATCTTTAAAATATCATATAATTGATCAATACAACAAAATATATAAAGAAAAGTTATTTCATATTCAGCAATTCTCCCATTTTGCTCATAAAGGTGAGACAATCTCAGCCAAAGAATTGTATTACGATAAAAAGAGAGCGGAAGAACAATTTGGTTTTTGTCAAAACTTATACTTTCCACGAGAAAGCGTAGATGGAAAAGTAAAAGAAGCAATCGAGGCAAAAACACAAATTATAGTAATTACAGGAGTACCTGGTTCGGGAAAGACGCGAGCTATGTACGAATGTATTCATACAATACTGAGTCATGAAAATGTCATCATTCTTAATCCGGAAAATATCGATGAAGTGACAGAACGCATGATAATGTTTAATGAAAAAGAAGATAACAATGAAGAAACATTTTATTTAGTCTGTGACCAAATAAAAGATGTATTCTTTCAGATGGAAGAGAAAAAAGTAAATCTTTTCTTTCAGACAATCATTAATAATCCCCAATTATATTTTTTGGCTTCATCCATCAGTAGCTCATACAATGTCTTTTTAGACAACTTTGGTACATTAAAAAATTGGTTTAAGGATTCAGCCATTATTAGTGAGATAAATATACCTATCATATCCAAAGATAAGGATAAGGAAAATATCCGCACATGGCTTAATAATAATTTCCCGACACAAAAAGGTGAAACTATTGGTGACTATATTCCAGGACTCAATAATTATGTAGAACAAATTGTAGAAAATTTATACGAAAAGACAGAAGAGAGGTCTTTTGGTACATATATATCCTCATTCTTCAAAGCATCACAAGTCAATTCGTTATTCCGACGTACATCTCCGCTTTTTATTCCCATTATGATTATGCAAAAAGAATATGAAGAAGAGACTAAAATACAGTTTAAACAGAATTGCACTACATGCATCAATTACTTGATAGACAAAAATTGCATTTGGGTCAGAGATGGGAATACCTCCATACGTTTATCTGAAAAGGTATTTGACTTTGAGGAAATAAACGAGTATGATGAAGAGGAAATGCTTTCTATTATCCCTGTGAGATATACTTATTCTTTGAACGAATTAGTTTGGGAAGCTATATTAAAAAAGGAAGAAGAAAGGAGGCTTGCTGATAAAGAAGAACTTTTTTCTTATTGCATAGACAATGAGGATGATGTGAAAATAGCCATTAAAGCATTTTATAATACTTTCCCGACAGCAAATTCATTGCAACGTATACTGCCTCGTATCCCATCAGGACCTAACCAAGAAAGATGTAGGGAAGTTGCTTGGAAATATGTTCATGGCAAAATCAAAAACTTTGCGAAGCAAACACCAGATAGCGAAAGTGTAAAACTGACCTATAGCATGCTTCTCGGACGAGCCGGCAATTGGAAGGAAGTCCAAAACCTATTACAGGAAATGACAGACTCAAATGTCGAATTAAATGGAAATACAATAGGCGAATTATATCGCTTTGCTCACAATTATTCATCTGATAGGACTGTCTTATCTTTTATTGAAAACCTGCAAAAGAAGCATGATATTCCGGATAGCTTATATGTTCTTTTCCGGAAAATGGAACTCTATACACATACCTTTCAAAAAGCGGTAATTTTTTTTAAGGAACACGGCTTAGCAGATAAGATAAAACCTTATGCCGAATCCCCCTCTTCCTTGGAGTATATGGATGCGCAAAAAATCTTCCGACATTTATCAATGCTTACAGAAAGTTATGATGACTGGAAAATAATGTTGCAATTATATGACAAAGCTTCATTAGAGATAAGTAATGCGAATTTGTATTCATTTGTAAAATCAACACAGCGTAATAGCAATCGCTTAAAAGAAATCTGTAATCTTTTTCTGATAAATAAACCTGTATTGCAAACTAGTATAAAAGAGCAACACTATGAATTAATGATAGCATATCTCATTATGAATTCACCTGATTTTGAGACTTCCATCTATTTTTATGATATTAACTATGAATGTAGCCATAAGGATAATTTTCGTTTGTTGGCGCTCAGTTTTAAAAATTGCAAAGGAATAGAATATCAAAAGGCGGTACAATACATTAACAAGGTAGAAGAGAGAGTAAAAGCCCAGTATCCTGAAAGCTCAATTAGCCCTATTGTCTATAACCAGTTATTAGGGATTGCCCCCACACAAGATGATGCTTCTTATTTCTTCAAACGTATAGAACGGGTAGATGATTTTACATTATGTAATTTGTTAAAAGATATTCTTCGCGCCAGTAGTGAGGATGAAAAACGCTTTATTTACGCATATGAACTCATCAATCGTCCTTTATTCCGTCCTCTACGAGATGATATCCATGTAGTGGCTATCCTCTTCAATTTAGCGACTCATCCGGGGCACGAAGAATATATTTTCTCTATGATCAATCAAGACTTAGGAGGTGGAAATGAAGCCAAAGCTATGACTAGAATTATAAATTCTTCCAATGAAATAAGTAGTATGCGTATCCGGAAACCTTATCGTAGCTTACAAGATGCGTACGACTTATTCCTTCAAATAAGAAAACAGTATCTATCAAATTCTCAAACTAAAGTAGCAAGTGATATCTATAGCACTATATCTAATAAAATAAATGCCGAACGAAAGTATCCGAAGCTGAGAGAAGAATATAGAAAAAAATGGATTGCAATCGTACAAAAAGACGATGACATTATTTTAAAAGATGAGCATTTCTATTCTACAGTATACCGATTCTATAAATTAGACTCTGTAGTCTGTGATGGAAAGATTAGCCAAGAGTTCCAACTTGCAATGGAAGGAGTAAAAGCTGAGCACAGTAAAACCTTTAATAATATTTTACTTGCTCTGAAATTTTCCTATAACTTCAACACAATGAAAGTATTGTATGAATATTACATCAGTTGGTTTAACCGTAGCGGAAAACCAAAATACCTCTCTCCTGACCATCGTACTTATACATATCTTTTAGAAGCTGTCCAAACCGTGGAGGAGGCCTTATATATTGACCGTGAACTTTTTAAGTATCAAACGCATTCTCCAAAATTGAATGAAACAATACATTACATAGAACAAAAATTTAATATTCGTTTTGAAAATTATAAATCAGACAGGAGTCATTCGTACTTTAAACAAAAAAGAGAAGAACCATCGCTTATTCACAATCAGTTACGTTCTGGTAAAATGACAACAGAGGAAATATTGCATACTCTTGCGGAACATATTATGATGCACGACTTTGTAACTCCCAGTATATTAAATTCTGCAATAACTGGTATTTTCAAGGAACGAAATCGCAGTAAATCCATCCGTTACCAGTTACTAATGAAGTTTATTAACCAATATCATCTGAGTAAATCGTTCACTCAGTATACCTATATGTATCTCATCAAGCTTTCACCCGATTTTGGTGAAGTACAGAGGTGGTTACCCATGACCGACTCCGTTATCAGTGAAGTACTGTATGGCAGCCTGGCATGCAACTTTATGATTGCCCAAAGCGACATTAGCATCAACCGAGAGTACTTCGCCCGTTGGGAAAACATATATAAAGAACTACATTTTGAATATGGTTTAGAATCTTGTTGGGCAACGATGGCTATCTATTTACGAATTGAAGCGGAAGGAATGGAACATGATCCGAAAACAGCTATTCCAATCCTCATTCGCTTAATTGAAACATTCTATACTCATAAGCGTATGCTTAAACAAGACACATTTATGAATGTCTCTTTAGATTATATCATAAACCAAATAGAAATCCATACAGGCAATATTGAAAAATGGGAAGAAATAAGGCGGTTTTACAGTTAACGGCTATTCATCCTAGCCGCAATAGCCAGCAATACCCCGAGCACCACACCCAATATCGCTGCAAACAGCACCCGCATTTCTCCCGGCAGGAGGAATGTGATGGTGTGTGCCGGATACCAGAAGAAAGGAATTGTTTTCTTGAAGACAAAATTCCATTGTGCATCCCAATTCAGATGCGTAATGATGCGGGTCATCGGGATAGGAGTGAGGAGGCTGCGAGGCGAACCTCCACAATCCAGGATATGCGTATCCGTAATCTTATGGAATGTCATGAATACCGGAGCGAAAATGGTATTCATAGCAACTGAAATGGTGAGGGCTATCCATAATTTGTCCAGGCAGAATTCTCCGTTTATAATGGCGACGGCATTTGCCATTCCCATATATTCCATAAATTGCGGCACACCTTTGGAGAAGATTATCATGGCCGCATTGATACCCATTCCCAGCAGTCCCCACACTACGGCACGCGGCAGTACGCCAAATCCTTTTCGGTTATAGACTCCGGCACTGATACGAAGTCCCAGCATCTCACCCAGTGTAGCAAGAATTCCAAATTTAATGAAACTCATCACCATGCCATGTGCAGCGTTGAAAGACTTATACCAATCGTAGATGGATTCACTCACAAAGAATGGCAGGAATATTATCACCAGAACAAAAACAAAGAGGAAGTCTTGTTTTTTCATACAAAAGTCATGTTTTTCATAAATAATGTGGCAAACATACTAAAATTATTCTAATTTAAAAGCAAATAAGTAAATAAAAGAAGTTTTACCAAACAGAATAAAGTGTTTCCCTTAACCGAACAGTGTGTTTCACACCGAAGAACACTTCGTTTCCCTTAAAAGAACAGTTTGTTTCAAATAGAAAAACACTTTGTTTTCTATAGCTAAAACAAAGTGTTCAGCACTGTGAACTAACGAATTATCCCATTAGCTCCCTCAGAAGCCCATATCATAGTCTCGGCACAAAAAAAGTGGGATTCAGAGAAACCTCTGATCCCACTTCATCATAGTAAGCAACGGATAGTTATTTCTTATCCTTCATATATTCATCCGCTTTCTCCTTGGCACGTGCCACGCGCTTGGCTGTATCCGGATGAGAAGAGAACATCTTCTGGAACTTGGATTCCTTCGGTGCTTCCGCTGAAAGTTCAAGCAATTTGTTCAAAGCATTGTACATGGCATACGGATCGAGATTATTCTTGATACAGAATTCAAAGCCGTAATCATCCGCTTCCGTCTCCTGCTTCTGGGAGTATTGAGCACCTGCCAATGCCTCGGCCATGGCACCCAGTTCAGAATCACTCAATTTGGATACCGTAGAACTTGCCGCACCGGCAGCATTCTTCACAGCCGAACGAAGGTAAGCATTCTTCATCGCATCTTTGGAATCCGTATGGATGACGTGACCTATCTCGTGGCCGACAACTGCCATCACTTCATCATCCGTCATGATGTCCATCAGTCCGGCACAGATGCGTACACTACCATCACCGCACGCAAAGGCATTCACATCTATTACTTCATAAACACCGAAGTTCACCTTCAAGCCGTCCACTTCCTTGATATTTCCGGTCAGCTTCTCCAGACGCTTGCCGTAATCCGTATCGGGCTTTGTCAGCGGATTGTGCGTATCCATCCATTCCATATATTCCTTGCTCATCGCTGCAATGTCAGCATCGGACAATGAAATGGCCTTGACGGCATCTGTACCGGCTTGGACAACTTTGGTCACATTGATTTTCTTTCCACCGATTTTGAACTGCGCATAGGCAGTGGTGGTACAACTCATTCCGCATACTACAGCAGTAATGATGAAGAAGTTCTTTTTCATGTACTTTACGATTTAATTTTAATCCTACTTCGCTTTGTCTATAAAAAAAACCGCCTAATCATTATTAAACGGTTTTCCGAATATCTGTTTAAATCAAGTTTACTTGATGATACCCAATTCCTTGAAACATTTAGTCAATTTTTCTACAGCATAATCCACTTGTTCGACCGTATGGGTAGCCATCAACGCTACACGCACCAGTGTATCTTGTGGAGCACATGCAGGTGGAATAACGGGGTTGATGAAGATACCTTCGTCAAAAGCCAGCTTCGTTACTATAAATGTCTTCTCTGTATCACGCACATAGAGAGGAATGATAGGAGATTCTGTCTCACCGATTTCGAAGCCTGCATCGCGGAACTTCTTCAAGGCATAGTTAGTGATGTCCCACAGACGTTGGATGCGTTCAGGTTCGGACTTGATGATGTGAAGCGCCTCGCGGGCTGCAGCCGTAGCAGCAGGTGTGCTACTTGCCTGGAATATATAGGAACGGGCATTGTGGCGCAGCCAATTGATTACCGCCTTGTCTCCAGCAACAAAACCACCGATGGAAGCCAATGACTTGCTGAATGTACCCATAATCAGGTCTACATCTTCGGTAACACCGAAATGGTCGCACACACCACGGCCTTGTTTTCCGAATACACCCAAGCCGTGAGCTTCGTCCACGTAAATGCTGGCATTGTATTTCTTCTTCAGGCGGACAATTTCGGGCAGATTGGCCAAGTCACCTTCCATGGAAAATACTCCATCCACAACAATCAGCTTTACAGCATCCGGTTCGCATTTCTGGAGTTCTTTTTCCAAAGCCTCCATATCGTTATGCTTGTACTTCAACTGAGTGGCAAATGCAAGACGGCGGCCATCTACAATGGAAGCGTGGTCACGGTCATCACAAATAATATAATCCCCACGGCCTACAACGGCAGGAATAATACCTTCGTTTACAGTAAATCCGGTAGAAAAACAGAGTGCTTCATCTTTTCCTACGAATTCAGCCAATTCCTTCTCCAGTTCAACATGTATATCGAGTGTTCCGTTCAGAAAGCGGGAACCTGCACAACCGGTGCCATATTTTTCTGTGGCAGCTATCGAGGCATCAATGATACGCTTGTCATATGTCAGTCCCATATATGCATTAGAGCCGAACATCAGAACCTTTTTACCATCCATCATTACCTCTGTATCCTGATGGCTGTTAATTGTGCGGAAATAAGGATATACGCCTTTTGCCATAAACTGCTGCGGCAGGTCGTATTTCGCAAATTTGTCTTGTAGTAAACCCATGAAATATCTTTTATATAATGAATATTTAATTCTATTAAATACAAGTCTTAAAAAACAGGGGGCAAAGATAGCAAAATATGTCGGTATATGTTCTATTTACATTAAAAAAACTACTTATACTTATTTTAAAAAGAATTATGTGGTTAATTTTTCAGATATTTATATTACTTTTGCCAGTTGGAAAACCTGCATAGCAACAACCCTTGCATGAACGAAAACAAGAAGAAAATAGCATTTATCATAAACCCCATATCCGGCACTCAGAGTAAGGAGCAGATACTGAAGTGGCTCGATGAAAAGCTGGATAAGGAAAGGTATGCACAAGAAGTGATTTATACCGAACGGGCAGGCCATGCCGTAGAGATAGCGGCACAGAAGGCACAAGAAGATGCACATGCCGTCATCGCCATAGGAGGAGACGGCACCATCAATGAGATAGCCCGCTCACTGGTACATACAAAAACCGCTTTGGGCATCATTCCCTGCGGTTCCGGCAACGGACTTGCCCGCCATCTGCAGATTCCGATGGAGCCGAAAAAGGCCATCGACATCATCAATGACGGACTGATAGACATCATTGACTACGGAAAAATCAACGATGTGCCTTTCTTCTGCACCTGCGGCGTGGGATTCGACGCATTTGTAAGCCTGCAATTCTCCAAGGCGGGAAGGAGAGGACCACTCACTTATCTGGAAAAGACTCTGCTCGAAAGCCTGAAGTACCGTCCGGAAACCTATGAACTGGAAATGGACGGCAGCACCCTACGATACAAGGCGTTCTTGATAGCCTGCGGAAACGCATCGCAATATGGAAACAATGCGTATATTGCCCCACAAGCCACCTTGAACGACGGACTGCTGGACGTCACCATACTCGAGCCGTTCACTGTGCTCGATGTACCGTCGCTCTCTTTCCAGCTCTTCAACAAGACCATTGACCAGAACAGCCGGATTAAGACGTTCCGTTGCCAGACACTCCGTATTCACCGTTCTAAACCGGGGGTAGTCCACTTTGACGGCGACCCGATGATGATGGGAGAGAATGTAGATGTAAAGATTATGAAGAAAGGACTGCAGGTCATTGTTCCCCGGGATGCGGAAAAAGACACTTCGAATGTCTTGCAGCGGGCACAAGACTATATCAACGGACTGAAACAAATTAATGATGCTTTTGTGGAAGACATCGCCCATAAAAACAAGATGATACTGGATAAAGGCAAAAGGCAATTCAAGAAACTGACAAAAATGTAATGTTGTAAAAAAGGTACTAAAGGAGTTTCTGAAAATAACTTTCCCCTTTTGATGCGCCATATAATATGTTTTATGTATTTTTGCATGTTCAAAATAGTAAATAAGTAAATCGTCAAACAGTAAATAAAAAGATGTATAGATCACACACCTGCGGAGAACTCCGTATCTCCGATGTTAACAAGCAAGTGACGCTGGCAGGTTGGGTACAGCGCAGCCGTAAGATGGGAGGCATGACTTTCATTGACCTCCGCGACCGTTACGGAATTACCCAATTAGTGTTCAACGAAGAGGTGAATGCCGAACTTTGCGAGCGTGCCAACCGCTTGGGCCGTGAATTCGTAATCCAGGTTAAGGGTACCGTCAACGAACGTTTCAGCAAAAACCAGCATATCCCGACGGGAGACATTGAAATCATCGTATCGGAACTGGATGTTCTGAACTCATCGCTGACCCCTCCCTTCACCATCGAGGAAAATACGGACGGTGGCGACGATATCCGCATGAAGTACCGTTATCTAGACCTGCGCCGTGCCAATGTACGCAGCAATCTGGAGCTTCGCCATAAAATGACAATTGAAGTACGCAAATACCTGGACAGCCAGGGATTCATCGAAGTGGAAACTCCGATTCTGGTAGGCTCCACACCCGAAGGTGCACGCGATTTCGTCGTTCCTTCACGCATGAACCCGGGACAATTCTATGCCTTGCCTCAAAGCCCGCAGACACTGAAACAGTTGTTGATGGTTTCCGGTTTCGACCGTTACTTCCAGATAGCCAAATGCTTCCGTGACGAAGACCTGCGTGCTGACCGCCAGCCGGAATTCACACAGATTGACTGCGAAATGTCTTTTGTGGAGCAGGATGACGTCATCAACCTCTTCGAAGGCATGGCCAAATATCTGTTCAAGGAAATCCGTGGCGTAGAGATGAACGAGCCGTTCATGCGCATGCCATGGGCAGACGCCATGAAATATTACGGCAGCCCGACCTCCGTTTCGGCATGAAGTTCGTGGAACTGATGGACATCATGAAGGGACACGGATTCCCGGTATTCGACAATGCCGCCTACATCGGCGGTATCTGCGCAGAAGGCGCCGCACACTATACACGCAAACAGCTGGATGCACTGACCGAATTCGTGAAAAGACCGCAAATCGGTGCCAAAGGTATGGTATACGCGCGCGTAGAGGCAGACGGCAACGTAAAATCAAGTGTCGACAAGTTCTATGCGCAGGAAGTATTGCAGGAAATGAAGGCTGCTTTCAACGCCAAGCCGGGTGACCTGATTCTGATTCTGAGCGGTGACGACGCCATGAAGACCCGCAAGCAACTGAACGAGTTGCGCCTTGAAATGGGTAACCAACTGGGATTGCGCGACAAGAACAAGTTCGTCTGCCTTTGGGTGGTTGACTTCCCGATGTTTGAGTGGAGCGATGAAGAAGGCCGCCTGATGGCTATGCACCACCCGTTCACCCATCCGAAAGACGAAGATATTCCTTTGCTGGATACAGACCCGGCAGCTGTCCGTGCAGATGCATACGACATGGTGTGCAACGGTATTGAAGTGGGTGGAGGTTCCATCCGTATCCACGATGCACAGTTGCAGGCCAAAATGTTCGAGATTCTCGGATTCACTCCCGAGAAGGCTCAGGAGCAGTTCGGCTTCCTGATGAATGCCTTCAAGTATGGTGCACCTCCTCACGGTGGTTTGGCATACGGACTCGACCGTTGGGTATCTTTGTTCGCAGGTTTGGATTCTATCCGCGACTGTATTGCGTTCCCGAAAAACAATTCCGGACGTGATGTGATGCTGGATGCACCGTCTGCAATCGACCAGACTCAACTTGATGAACTGAATTTGATCGTAGATTTGAAAGAGGGCGAGTGAAAGAATCTGTACGCATATTCCGTTTTATAATCATCGGTACAATGAACGCCTTAATTATGGCGTTGGTTGTATGGTTAATGATGAAAGAAATGTCATTTGACGGTGACTATATGGTGGCTAATATAACAGCGTATCTGATAGCTCAAATCCATAACTTTATCTGGTGCAAATATTGGATATTCCCCGTAGAAAATAAAAAGAATAGTATCTGGAAACAGATACTGCTCTTTTGCTCTGCTTTTGCCGTGGCTTACACTGCACAGTTTTTGTTTCTTGTCTTAT
>ENA-OOZD01000339-OOZD01000339.1-human-gut-metagenome-genome-assembly--contig:-NODE-339-length-24518-cov-3.571966_pt1 | contig 24518 bp, 18 predicted proteins | sample MGYA00241186_ERZ501395 | MGnify/ENA primary metagenome ERZ501395 (study PRJEB25962, sample SAMEA2042730) | human gut metagenome | biome: human gut; feature: human-associated habitat; material: faeces... | reverse complement strand
GAATGGATGCTCAATTTGAGCGGTCGTGCTGCGCAATCTCGCGCGGAATACTCATATTGATTCTGCTAATATCACCTTGCTTGGCCTTTACTAATGCAGCACTCTGGATGAACATGCCGCCAGAACCACAGCAGGGATCTATAAAGACGCTGTCTTTGATACAAACAGAAAAAGCCTTCTCCGGCACATAAGTGCTGAAAAAGGCTTGAAATAAAGGACTTTCGAGGTTCCGCTGTATTGTACAGCAGAGCTTCGGAAGCCCTTTTTCTGTTTATTCGATTGTTACTGGCCGGTTCTGTGGCTTGTGGAACTTACCCATCAAAAACGGCTGTCAGAGGAATAATTAAAAAGTGTGGAATAATTAAAAGGTTTCAAACTCTAATCCTTTTTTGTAAAAGCCTTCACCCCTGTCCATATTGCTCCGCCTATTAATGCGAGAACTCCCATTACAGTAACGCCTGTATCTCCGGCTTTCTTTTTACATGCAGAACAAATACCTGTCTTGTTTTTACCTACTATGGTTTTTCCACACATTTTGCATTTTCTCTCTTCATTGTTATTCTTGCTCATCATTTACATCCTCCACTGAAACTATGTAAACATCTTTGTTTTCGATTGCGAGTCTTGTGCTTTCTAATGCAGGTTCGAGTTCTTTTGAAAAGGTATACCAACAATCTGTGTTTTCTTTGCTATAGTGATAGTTATCGTGCATCAGCTCTATAGCAGACATACCTCTTCCGCTTATTTCCTGCGTGATAAAATCGTGCATTACGGTTTGATAACGATCCAATACGAGCTTTGAGTCCTCCCGACGACCGAGTGCCTCAAACACCTGCATTTGTACGCCAGAAAATTTTGTTGCCAACTGCAAATCATCCGATAAATTTGAAAGAAGAGTATCTATAGAAGATTGTTTGTGGAACAACGACCATTTTGTGTTCTTCGCAAGATGTAATGAAGCAGTTCGCATTTCCGCATATACGCTATTTAACGCTGTTGTCATCCTGTCAGATGCCTTTTCAAGGAACTGGTTCCTCGATTCAATAGAAGTTGCGTTCTGCGCTTGTAAGATATAGTCACGAGCATCAAAGAAAGGCGTGAGAATATCTCTATCCCGATCTCGATCCAACTGATAACTCTGCATTTCTTGGATGCCTTTTAGTGTGTCTTGAATTTGCTTCATTTGCATTTGATTAGCGATACTTCGAGTGGTTTCGAGAGTTCCGGGATTATTAATCACTTTTTTAAGTGTGATATCTTTGACACGAACCCCATTTTCATCAACGATTACCGCACGAAGGTTACCATCCACTTGTTTTGAGTCTCCTATAGAGTATAGACCCTGTTTGAGCTTTTCTTTTATCCCTGCTGGCAGGCTATCAAAATCAGGAACAAGGGTGATGTTTCCTCTGGCAACAACAGCTGCATGTTGAACAACATCATTTATTATTCCAAGGTCTGCAACAGGAATATTTGAAACCACTTCAACAAACGGACTATCTGCCAAAGATCGTGTTAACTGTTGAGCATATAAGCCCATGAAATCACTCATTTTTGATATTTCATATCCGTTCGTATCTGCGTCAGTTACAAGAATATGTAGTTCAGAAGGAACAAGAGCAGTGACAGATTCTTTGTTTCCCTGATCCTTGTATTCATTTGAGTCAATCACGGTGTTTCACCTCTTTACACTTGGATTTTAACCATGCAAAATGCTCTATGGCTATGGCATTGAGCTGTGCGGCAATCTCCGAGAAATCCTGGTTTAAATCAAGGGTTTTCACACTGATTTGATTGCCGCTCATCTGATAGACATTATCCGGCTGAATTGCTTCGTCTGTTGCGGCATAAAGGAGCATGCCGGAAACCTTGTGGGGCTGATCCCCGAACTCCGTATCCTTGTTCTTGACGTAGGTAAAGATCTGATACAGATTGCCGGAATGGAGCGTGTGGACGTCGTACTGAGTCTGCGTGGTATGCGTGTAATACTTAGCGTCAATGATAAGCACCTCGCTCCCTCTGGTGAGCATGATGTCGCTCTGCATTCCCGGTAGCATCGTCCCGATACCATCATCCAAGGCCCACGGGATCTGCGAGGCCGTCGCCGTCACCTGCGGACACTCCTTGGCGTAGTATTCGAGGATGAATTTCTCGTACAGACGGTTCATGCGCTGTTCATCCACAAAAGAGGCCAGCTTGTATTCTCCAGAGTCTGTGGTCAGAAGCATTCCTTCCAGAATGAGCTGGCAGAGGCTGATGAGCATACGATAGGTATTGTTGTTCCTCTGGAACCGAATGGCTGACCAGCGGATCGTGGTGGGATCGATCGTGTCAACATTCGAGAAGAACAGCATTTCCTTTTTCAGATCGCTTTTGTACTCCTGATCCACCCTCGTGTGCCTGAGCAGAAGCATAACGGTCGTTTTCAGTATCTGATTCAGGAGATTGTTTTCAGAAAGCTCGTCGTACTCGCAGGTCAGCGCCCGCTTTCTGGCAAGGCGGTTCTGAATGGTCCCCGGCATATCGATCTTGCCACGGACTACTGCGACATCCTCTTTACGGTTTAAATACTCCCGGTAAAGGCCCTGCTTTAACTGTCTGCTGATGCCCTTCGCCAGAATCGCAGCGAAGAGGTTATGGATGTTCTCGAACTCTTCGGTAGCAACATCCTCATATCCGCCTTGATTCAGCGTCGTGAAGGCATACGAAAGCATATAGTATATGTTTTTTATGAAGATGCTCTTATCCTTAATCATTGAAACACACCTTGCAGAATGTTTTCCCACCGCTGGAGCTTGTTGGCGTCATCAAACCAGTATTCACTGAGCATCGGAAGAATGTCGTAGTCAACGATGGAATGCATCCACTCCTCGGTGCAAATATCCCTGCCGCAGAAATAGCTGTGGCCGATGCAGAAGCCCTTGCCCAACGATTTATCAAGAGAGATTTCACGGTTCAGGTCTTTCACCTTATTTACGAGTTCATTCAGCGTCTCGTTGTTCAGGCTGTTCTGGTAATGGATGAAGCCCTCGGAATCGAATCCCGGTTCCACTTCAAAGAAGCTGAAGCGGCGACGAAGCGCATAATCGATCATGGCGAGACTGCGGTCTGCCGTGTTCATCATACCGATGATGTAGAGGTTCTTCGGAACGGAGAATGAGAGCCCGTTATAAGCGAGGGTCGCTTTTGTACCTCTGTAGTCCTTCTCGATCAGCATCAGCAGCTCACCGAAGATCTTACTCATATTTCCACGGTTGATTTCGTCGATGATAAAGAAGAACTCCTTGTCCGGCTGGTTTGCGGCCTTCTGGCAGAAGCGATAGAAAATACCATACTTCAGCTCGAAACCATCCTCGACTGGCTTATAGCCCATCATGAAGTCTTCGTAGGAATAGTTCTGGTGGAACTGTACGAACTCGATGCGGCTATCATCCTTTTCACCCATCATGGACCACGCCAAACGTCTGGCGGCGAAAGTCTTACCAACACCGGGAGCACCCTGCAGGATGATGTTCTTCTTGTTGCGAAGAACGGCCACAAGGTTCTCGTAGCGTTTTTCGGTCATATACACTTCATCAAGGAAGTCGCTCTTTGTATAGGCGTCAATGGAGGCTTCCTGCGCTTCCGGATTCTCATCACGAATCATGTCGAGGATGAAGTCAAACTCGCCTCTGGTGAGCTTGAACAGGCTGCCTTGCGGATTCTGGAAATACTCCATACGCTCCAGCTCCGGGCAGCCTCTCAATGTCGCATAATCAATCGGTGAAGTCAGGCCTTCGACCTTTTCAAAGAACAGCTTCTCGCCGTCTTGTTCTGCGCTGACACGACCGATGGCAACGATCTGCTTTACCGGATTGGATTCGTACCCGATGATCATATCGCCAGCCTTCGCATCAAGGAAGTTCTGGAAGATACGACGCTTGTTGCCATTCTCATTGTAGAGCGTGTAGGACTGAACCTCTCCAACAGCGATGTCTGCAAAACTCCAGATCTTCGGATTGGCATTCAACCACCAATAACCACAATCCTGCTCACCGGGAGCCGCTGTGACATACAGTTCGATACTGCTGAGGTCTTTCTTGTCGAGTGCAGCAGAAAGCTCATCTCTCAGTTTCCATACAAAGCTGCCATCCTCGTCTTTTCCTGCATCACGGCCCGTATAGAGAACCGTCCACCACTGAGTGGAACCATCATCTCTGGTGTTCGGCGTGATGCTGGTGGACTCACAAACTCTTCTTGCCAACGCTACAGAGCCAGAATTATAGAAGTTCTTTGTCTCGCCGTATTTCACAGCAAGCTGAGTGCAGGAAGCCATGCCGCCATAATCCTTCATGCGCTTCATGATTTCCAGCGCACCCGTCGTAAAGACGGTTTCATCCTTCAACAGCTTGCTCCAATCCTCAACAGAGAGGCCGGGATCAAAGTCTGCGCCATACCAGCTGGTAGTATCAGGAGCAACATCCTTCTGAGAGTAATACCGGCTGATGTAGAAACCGACGTCGATGGTCAGCGTCTTCAGTTCCGGATCAGGATAGCAGGTATCGGTCAACTGCGACTGGAACAGGTTCACCAGTTCGGTATCCTCTTTGAGGGCCACACTGATTTCATCATAGAGCTTCAGGAAGTTCCGGATGTTATCGGCATAAGCACCTTTTTTGAAGCGATAGTCAGATTCCAGCTCACTGGCGACCGTTTTTACTTCACCGAATTTGTAGATGTAATACTTATCCGGGTAGCGGAGCCACAGGTATGTGCTGATGGCATTCTCGTACTGATAATGCTGCGCTGCTCCGTTGCCGTATTTCTCCAAGAGAACGGTCGACTGCATTTTGAAGGCATCCATTCTCTCGAACACATCCTTGCTCTCATCAAACAGAGCGATGAACATTGCACGGACCTCTTCGGGAGCGGATTTTGCAAAACCGACAATCATGCCCTTCGGGAAGTTGTTATTAGAAGCCAGCAGGTTGAATGTCTTATCCAGCGAACGATTCAGCATTTCTGCAAAATCAGCTGCATTCACATCCCAATTGTCCTGAAACCACCTTACGGCCTCCCACTTGTATTTTTCTTCGCCCCATTGCTTTGAAACGAAGTTCTGCTTGTAAGAAACAAGCACATCTGCGAGTTTTGACTGGTCAAACATTCCTCTGAACCTCCTTAATCAGCGTACTGCTTATAGTTATCCACCTGCTTCATAATCTCATCGTAGGCGTCGTCGATCGTTCTCGGCGGATAACCATGCTTTTTCAGCAGCTTTGCGACGTCCGCATACAACTCATCCTTGACATCCTGCCGGTTGGTCCAATCGGTGTACTTGGATTTGTTACCCACGAGCTTTTGGATTTCTTTCGCAAGGAAAATGTATGTATCCTCGGCCAGTTGATCCTTAAACCCATATTTCTCGGCCACAGCGATGAGAATGTCATAGAAGGCTTTTTCCTCATAGGTAATGTCCTTTGCCTCAAATGACTGCTTCTCTTTCTTCAGATCAGAAAAGATTTTCTCAAGCTCCTCACTGAGGTTGTCCACAACGTCTTCAATAATATCTTCTACATCGCTGATGGTATTCCGGGAATTATAGCGGTCAATGACATTCTTCAGCTTCTTGGAAAATTCTATGGCTTTAAGGCGGTTCGTTTTTCCGAACTCCTTTATTGCACGTTTCAGCAGCTTTACCAAGGCTTGATACTTTGTGTTCGGATAAGGTATCCGTTTTAGCTTTTCTATAAACTCATCGCTGAAAAGCATCTGAACATCGTCAGTAGGCTGCTCGTCGAAGTTGAATAACTTTCCGCTGTAAGTAGAACTAATCGCTCTATCGACCAGCTCGGCCACATGCTGGTTCATCAAAGTCGCATCTGGCGTATCACCAGAGGTCATCTTGAAGATAACGGATCTCACGCAGAGGAAGTAATGCAGCTGTTCGACCTCATACGCCGTTATTGCATCGTGGCCAATGCAAACGTCAAATGCCTTCTTGCAGCGTAGGGTGAATCCCATAAAATTATCTTTCCGGGCTTTCTCTGCAAGAACATATTCAACGCCTTTTTGAATGATCGTCAGTCTCTCAAGCGGAGAAATAGTCTCCGTAAAGAATGCACTGTAATCGTACCCGTGCATCAGCTCTATGATGCGATCCAAGAAATCTTTGAAAACAACCAGTGAGGTATCAACGCCATTTATAGGTGTAATGTCGCCATTGTAGAGTTTCATGGCAGTCAGGATTGCGCCTTCGAGCCCAATATAGTCGACGATGAGGCCTTCCTTCTTGCCTTTGAACACACGGTTTACACGAGAAATCGTCTGGATCAAATTGTGGGTCTCGACAGGCTTATCCAAATACATAGTGTCCATCGAAGGAACATCGAATCCGGTGATCCACATATCGACAACGATTGCAATTTTCAGGTTTGACTTATTATCCTTGAATGCCCGTGCGTAGGCTTTGCGGGTCTTCGAGTCACCGATAACAGCCGTCATCTCAGCAGGGTCATTTTTGCCGTTGGTACAAACGAGCATGACCTTTTCGATTTCGATGGAGTCTCTGTCGATGGCGGTGCCTTCATACTCCGGAGCACATTTACGCTTAACAAACCACTCTGGCCGCAGGGCTTTTATCTTGTTATAGACGGTCCACGCTATTTCACGGTCATAGCAGACGAACATGGCCTTACCATTTACCGTGGCATGTTCTTCACAGCGTTTTTCATAATGCCAAATGAAATGACGAACCACGATATCGAGACGGTCCGAATTACCGAGAATGATCTTCAGGTTGGTCATGTCTTTCTTGGACTTCTCGATCTGGTATTCGTTTGCACCGGCTTCTGCCTGCAAGCGATAATACTCGTCACAGGCCTGTGCCATTTTCTCATCCAGCTGAACTTCACGAGGACCGGGCAGACGTGCAATTCCGACTGTGGAGCCATCATCGAGGGACTGTTTCATCGTGTACTGAACGACGACTTCACCAAACACTCTCAATGTGGCGTCAACCGGTGTTCCGGTAAAGCCTACATAGGTAGCGTTCGGGAAAGAGTCTCTCAGGTACTTCGCAAAGCCATATGTCTTTTTGGCATCGCTCTTCGAGATAACATATTTGGCCTCTGTATTCGTCTGGGTACGATGGGCCTCATCAGAGATACAGATGATGTTATTTCTCCGGCTAAGAAGGCTGATGTCCTCAGAAAACTTCTGGATCGTCATCAGGTAGATACCACCGTTCTCAATATCAGCCAGCTTTTCAAGGAGTTTCTTCCTGTTTGCGATACTTACAGAGTTCTCATCGACGAGATACTCTTTTGCGTTTTCAAAGTCATCCGAGAGCTGTTCATCCAGATCATTTCGGTCAGTCAGCAGGATAATGGTCGGCTTATGCAGTTCCAAAGACATCGTGAGTCTCTTGGCAAGGAACAACATCGTATAAGATTTGCCGCAGCCGGTCGCTCCCCAATATGTACCACCTTTGCCGCTGCCGGTTCCATATTCCTTGAGAATGTTGGCATACATTTTCTCTGCGCCATAGTACTGGTAGTACTTAGGCAGGATCAAGAGATTGCTGTCGCTGTGATCCGGGAAATAGACATAGTTGTACAGGATGTTCAGGAGCGTCCTGTGTGCAAACAACCCACTGATAAGGACGTGAATCGAATCAATACCGTCTGCATTATTGTAGTCCTCTCCGTTCGTCGAGTTCCATTTGAAGTAAAACTCATAGCTGCTAAACAGAGAGCCATAACGGGTGTTGGCCCCATCACTAATAACATTGATAAAGTCAAACTTCATCAACGACGGGATGTCCTGAGAATAGCGAATGTGCGTCTGATCGTAGGCGTCAGCAATCGAGACTGTCTCATCTGCCGGATTCTTCAGTTCAAACACCGACACAGGGATACCATTAATAAACAGGACTCTATCCGGACGGCGATTGTGGTATTCCTCAAACTCAAACTGGTTGACGGCCTTAAAGATGTTGATCATCTCGGCATCCGGGCCGAACTCAAAGAAGTCGATAAACTGATCCGTACCGTCATCCCGGTGAAGAACATACCCACGGGAAAGCAACTTGTACGTCTCTTTCATGGATCTGTACAAGGACTGGTTCGAGTAGCTTGTGATATAGGAGATTAGGGTGTGCAGTTCATCATCCGAAAAATAACCATACTTCCGGTTCAGATAATCCTGAAAGTCCACCTGAAGGATTACATCATCCTTTTCTCGATGAATGTCATATCCGCACTCGTATTCCCAGCCACAGTTTTCAAGCAGCTCAAGGACGGCCAGTTCATAGTCGTTTTCATAGTATTTGAAATTCGCCATATTATCGACCACCTTCCTTGATAGCTCCCTTAATAAGGATCGGACAGATTTCTGCAATATCTTCTGTCCCGTTGTTGTTTGCCAAAAGTGCTTTAAACACCGCAACATATTTACGTTGAATGTCAATCGAAGGCAAGTTAATCTCTATAGCACACATTTCATTCCATGAGAACACTTCTCTTGCAGATCCCCAAGAATGATAACGAGAATACCTATCAAACTCAGGTCGGTTGAAGTACATGAACAAGAAATCTGAATCCAGTATATCCGTTGAACTCACATAAAAAACAATATATGAGCTTGACACGATATAAGTATCTTCGGTTTCGTTATGGGCTATGGTAATCTTATTCCCGTTTCTTGATGTCACAGGAACATAAGCAAAGTAATCCGGCTTTACAACCAAATAGGGTGTCAACGAAACACCACTCATGTTTGCTTTGGTCTCAATAAAGACCTTCCTGATTGAAGCACCTTTTACATCGCCTATGCCATATTTGTTTTCGCTGTTTTTTTCTTCGGAGAGGGTAATCAGATCACCGAGTTTATACTTAGTTAATGCCATAGCTAATACCCTCCATTGCAGATTCAAGCATTGACAAAGCATCTCTTTGCTTTTTTGCTGATTCACGTAATCTGTGTTGAATCCTTTCCATTTCTGTACTGTAGTCTATTTCTAAATCATGATCGATAAACTCAACATAATCAGAGGTAAACAGGCTATAATCTTTTCTACGGATTTCCTCCATCGTAGCCGAATAACAGAATTCCGGAATATCGTGATAGAGTGTTTTCCATTCAGGAGACTGCCATGCAAACAGTGTAGAAGCTATCTTACGCTTATCAGTTTCAGTCAAAAGCACATATCCGTCCTCATTTGCTTTCCCGTCTCCAAGAGTTCTGGCATCAATGAACAGTATTTCATTTTCACGGTCTCGGAGAACGACTTCTTTGTCATCCCGCTTTACCCGCTTACTCTTTTTGTGATTACCAACGATCCACAAAGTGACGGAAATATCCGTTGCATAGAACATTTCCCTCGGCAGTACGATGATAGCCTCAACCTTATGGTTTTCGATAAGCTGTTTCCGGATCTTGTATTCTTCAGAATCTGCGCCAAGAGCACCGTTAGCAAGAAGGAAGGCAGCGGTGCCGTTATAGGACAGACGGGCCAACATGTGAAGAATCCATGCATAGTTTGCATTGCTGACAGGCGGCACCTCGTATCCATACCAACGGCGGTCATTTCTGAGCTCGTTTTCGGTTCGCCAGTCTTTGAGGTTGAAGGGAGGATTAGCAAGAATGAAATCTGCACGGAGGTTCGGATGCTTGTCTGAAGTAAACGTGGAAGTGTCCACATCACCCAAGTCACAGTTCAGCCCACGTATTGCAAGGTTCATTCTGGCCAGCTTATAAGTCTTGTCGTTGGACTCCTGACCATAAATTGTAATGTCTTTCTTGTTTCCCTTATGCCGCTTGATGAACTCTGCACTCTGTACAAACATCCCGCCAGAACCACAACAGGGATCGTACACCGACCCGGAGTACGGCTGGATCAGCAGGGTCATAAGTTCGACGATATTGCCCGGAGTGTAGAACTCACCCTTTTCGGATTTTGCAGCAATGCAGAACTTTCTGAGGAAGTATTCATAGACACGACCGATCACATCGTCGGATTCTTCCTGCGAATACTGAATGCGGTCGATCTCATCAATCAGCGAAGAAAACTTTGACGGCTCGATATGAAGCGTGATGTAGAAACCAATGGGAAGAGCTCCCTTCAGCGTGGGATTATTCTTCTCCATGTTACGGAAGGCATCGTCAATATAGGTGAATATTTTGTTTGACTTAGAATTGTCCTTGATGTAATTCCAGCGGTCATTCTCCTCCAAGAAGAACACGTTGTCCTTGGAATAAAAGCGAGGATTATCAATAAAGTCTGCCGTTTCCTCGTCGGCCAGCAGCTTCTCTCGCTGTGCTTTGAACTTGTCATATGCAAAGCGCAGGAACAACAAGCCCAAGACGACGTTCACATAGTCCGTCGCCGTCACACTGCCTCTCAGTTTATTACACGCATTCCACAGGCCAGCCTCAAGGGATACCTGCTTTTTTTCTGCTTTTGCCATAATCACGCCTCCGTCATAGTTTTTCATTCCAATTCTAAAGCTTTATGTGTCCCATTATCAGGACTTTATCCGTTTTCCGGTCATCATCTTATAATGCTGACTCTGGTCGAGGGCCTCAAAGATCATCTGGAAGACCCGCTTGTATGCGTCTACATCCTCGCAATCCTCAACATAGTTCAGTCCGTCGCTGATGCCGTTGGGATTGTTGATGTACGCCAGTAATGAGGAGGCCAGCTGATAATCGGTCATGTCCGGCTTTTCGCCTTCGACTTGTTTGATGAACTTATTACGGTTCTCCGGTTTCTCCAGAACAATTTCCCGGAGGTCGCTTCCTTCATATCCGCAGAGTTGCAGGAAGTAGTATTCGAGTATACGCCTCATCACGTTCAGGGCCGGGATCGTAGACTGGATGTCCCGGAGCTCATCCCACAAAGCGGCGTAGGAATTCTGGACCGGATTATAGTTTTCTTCTTCGGTCGGGATTTCCTTGCTCTGACGTTTACAGAGCTTGATGGTGGAAATGTTGTCGTTCTTCCGAATCATGTAGAACGACGTGCAGTTGTAATAACCTACCTGCTGGTAAGTGACTTCACGATGGAAGTACACGTTGTGGGTCAGGACAAACAGCTGCTTGATGTAGTCGCCGGGAACTTTCGGATTCAAGTACTCAGTATTGTTCCGGCAGACATTGATCATCTCACGGACGATTGCGCTGACGAGGAACAGAGCCGTGCTATCCATACTGGACACCGGGTCATCGATAACGACGATTTTTTCCTTGAGCTCCTCGCTGCTCATGCTGCCACGCACCTGATGATAGAAGTACAGGAAAGCGATAAAGTTCCGTTCACCCTCACTGAGGTTTTCCGCAATTGAGCCGTCTTCACGGATAACCTCATACACGTTCTCCACACCTTCCTTGGCACGAATGCTGAAGCCTTGGAAACCGGAATCCTTCAGAATCTTATTGATGCTGTCGATGGCAGCCTCAGTATTCGCATTGTGCTTGTTCAGGTCGGAGATCTCATTTGTCAGGTCTCTGATTTCTTTTCTGAGCTTCTTGCCACGCTCGGTAACGTCGTCGATTTCCTTCTGGAGTCGGTCGACCTCATCCTGATAGCTCTTCACGTCAGCCGCCAGCATGAACGCAAGATACTGCATGATTTCTGTCTTGCATTTGCTCTTGCTGGACCTCTTGGCAGAAACTACATCGTTATTTGTCTTGATCTGCTTATTGATTTCGTCAATCATTGCACCGATTTCTAACAGGAGTGTATCGGTATCCTCAAGAGAAATGGTCTTTGACGGTTCTTTGACCTTCTCAGCAATGCGCTGACGGTTGATTTCAAAGTTGCTCTCCAACAGGGCGAGTTTTTCCTGATAAGCAGTCAGATCAATCGTCGGCATAACGTCGCTGGCATTAGCCTGAAGCACCCGGACGATTTCTCTGGTCTCTCTTTCATACACAGTCTGGAACTGCCCAAGATCACGGATGTCCTGCTGATACTGAGCGTCAAAGGTAGCCGCAATATCCGCCTCAAAGTTTGCCGGGAGCTTCTGCTGGCAGTACGGGCATTTTCCACCCGCTGCACCGGCATAATGGGTATGACCATCACGGACCCAATCGGATGCTGTGTCACCGAGAGCCTTCATGAATTTTGCGAAAGGCGTATCGCTGCTGCTGACAATCATTCTATCGAGCAGGTCCTTTCCGGGAAGGCTACCGCAGGTGGTAGCTGCGGCTTTTTTGAACTCCGTATACGCTCTGGCTGAATCGTCAAAAGCTACGTCATAGAGACGCTCCAGCTCTGCCAGATCGTGATCGGTCGGTTTTGTTTCTCCAAGTACGGCCTCGGCAAAGTTCTTCTTTTGCTTCTTGCCGTCCATGCACTTATCGAAGCGTCTGCGGATTTCCGCAGTCTTTGAAAAGCAGGTGTCCTGAAACTGCGTCAGCGCAGATGCAAGGCCATCTGTTTTCTTTTTATGCTCATCAAGAGCTGTCTGACGAGCATCCATTTTCTGCTTTTTCTGATCTGTAAGTTCAGCGATCTTCTTTTTAGCCTCGACATCCTCTTCACCGAAGATAAAGACGCCTTTGAGATCGCCGTAATTCACAAAGTTGTCGTTGATGAAATCCTGATTATAAACGAGCACTTCAAAGTCGTCGGCGGTTTTGCCATCGGCCCAGACAACTCCGTCATCCTCCGCAATGGCGTGAGCGATAGAAGATTTTCCCGCTCCGTTATTGCCATAAAAGAAGTTGACGAACGTGAGCTCATCAATCGGGACATCTGTAAAAGTTGCTCTGTTTAGCGTGATATTCGTAATTGCTGAAGGTACCTTACGCTGCATTCAATTCACCATCCTGCTTCCAATCTCAAAGCTCATTCCTGAATTTTGCCTTTGCGGACCCATTCATCAACTTCAGAGATTTTGAATTTATACCGTTTGCCAGCCCGGTACACGGGCAGCTTTCCTTCTTTAATCCATGTGCGAACTGTATCTTGACTGATGCTCAGATGTTCAGCTACATCTTCCAGATTAACCCACTTCTCGACCTGCATTTCTTCATACTCGTGACTCATCGTATTACCTCCATTTTTCTACAAGAGTTACGATTCAAATAATCTGAACTCCAGCTTTCTGCAATGCTTCAATGAGATTTATTTGTTTCAGTGCCCAATGTGTGCGGTTCAGCTCATTAAACGATCTGGCTCCGCAGATGCCAAATTCAGAGCACTGCTCATTTAAAATCTGCTGTTGGATCGCCGTTATAACCGTGTAGTAGATCTTGATCCCGTTGTCCTGAATCTTAACGTCCTTCACGAAACCGAAATAAGCATCTTGAGCATCATCCGTCTTCCCGTAGGAATGGTTCTCATCAGCAAAGATGGCAGGATACCGTTTCAAGCCCTCGACAGCTTCTGGTGTGAGAGACGCATATTTTGTTTTCAACTCATTGTTTGTGCTCTCTGTCAAGGCCCGATCCTTTGGAACCAGAAAATAGTCGTCCTCGAACTTCTCACCAAGAATCACAAACAGATGATAGAAGTCTGTGTTAAAGGTTACTCGTGCTCTGTTCGCCCCACGCCTCGATCTGGGATCATTCAGCATTACCGTGATATTGTTTTCCACGGTATCAGCGTGAGCAACGAAATTGTTATTGCCTCCGGATACGGTAATCTCGGCGGCCTTCCCCGGCACAGGGAGATTGCCGGAGGAATTAACCGGTAAATTATTACTCATCTTGTTTTCCTCCGTTGTTTATCGTCAACTTGTCAACGTGCTGATAGAAACTGTTGTTACCGCCAGAGATGTTGATATTGAAAAATGTCGGATTGTTGTTCACCATCTGCTGACTCACAGGAGGCGTATCCTGACCGGCTGCATTTGAAGCATCATCTTCAATAGCCTTGTCAACGACCTCTGCTGTTATCGTTTCCTTCGTGTCTACCAGATAGGTGGTCAGCCCGTTAAGTATTCCTTCACCCATGCGAGCGGTGTATTTTCTTTGACCACCGCCTGTAGATGGACACCATGCATCATAGGTCTTCTTGCCGATACCATTGTCCTTACGATTTACAACAACATAATGCCAAACGCCAAGTATGAATGACGGGAGGCACACTTCCTTAAGGTCGCCCAGTGCGGCCTTTTTCTTTTTCTCTCCATTCGGTCCGATAAAGAACTCATCACCAGCCTTGATAGTTTGATCCTGTTGAACAAGATCAACGAGTGCTCGTACAAGATTGATATCCTTATGAACCGTCTCGCTCACATCGAGAAAGTCATTTACAAACCCGATCATCCCGTTCAGGGCTGTTTGATAGTTGTTCCTTATGATCTCATCGAATGCGCTTATGACCTGATCATCACCAAACGGGAAATAGGTGCTGGTTGATGTTTCACATCTCTTGTAGTTGTTCACTATGGTCTTGAGCTTTTCCTTGCCGGGATCAACGTAGGCGGGATTGATGACCTTGATGAGTCCCACCAGAACTTCCGGGTCTGATAAGCCGTCGCTGTCGCCGTCGTAGTGTTCTCTCGCATTCATTCGTTGCTGGAGGGCTTGTAACACCAACGTGAAGAAGGTGCCTCCGCAAAGGCGAGGATATTCGTTTATTGTCACAGGTTGTCCCTCCGATTGACATTGTTTTACATGCCGAAAAGTGGCGGCTGCTTCGGCTTTTCAATTCCAAACAAACCCCACTAAAACACATTATAGCACAAAAAACCCGAAATTACAATCCCCGGCGATGAACTCACTATGGCCGGTCTATAAAAACTTTTTCGGTCGCTGACCTTATAAACCTTATGAACTATGGCAGCTGACCTTACAAACGATTGGATAGCTCTTGTGGAAACCCCACAGGAGCCTTTTTCCTCTGTGGTTTCCGCAAATCTGAAAACCTACGGAGGAAATCTAAATGTCAAACAATCGTTTCTTTATCCCGGTCAACGGGACCCCTATCGAGGTCAACGAGGAAGTTTACAGGGCATACTACCAGCCCATCTGGAACACCCGCTACCATGCCCAGAAGAACGGCGAGTGTCGCTGCACCAAGGCCCAGCTTTGGAAGTGCGACGGTGTTTGCCCCGGCTGCCCGTTCTACGCTGCCGGTAAGAAGGTTTCCATCGATACGCCTATCGGCGGCGAGGAAGACGAGCTTACCCTTGGCGACACGCTGGCCGACGACGCACCGTCTGCGGAGTCCATCCTCATGGATAAGGAACTGCTCGACGCTCTATACGAAGAGCTGAACCGCCTTGACCCGGACGGCAGACGCATCTGCGAGCTCATTATGCAGGGTAAGACTGAGCGTGAAATCGCTGCCGATATGGGCAAACGCCAGTCGACCATCAACTACCAGAAGAACAAGGCATTCTCCATTCTGCGTGAAGCCCTGAAGGACTTCATCTAATACCCCCTAAAGGCCGCCGTGGAAGCAATTCTGCGGCGGTCAAAATTTTTTTCAGATTTTTTCGTTCAAAACCCCGGTTTCCCTCCAGTGGGTACTGAGGACAGCAAAACAACACAGGTCCTCAGAAAGGAGGAATCTTCTTATTCGCTCTAAGCATCCCGAATACTTATCGGTATTTTTTAATGTTGTACTGTAATAATCTCTAACCACGCGACAGATACTGACCCATTTTTCGTCAAATAGGCTCTCTGCTTCTTCGATTTTTTTACTAATTCTATCAATTCGCATCTTGTTTCCGTGACCAATTACTGGGTCAGGGGTATAATCTCGTAACGAACCGTGGATATGAATTACTTTGTCAGGCCGGATCAGGTAAACATTCTCTAGAGTCGCTGTATAGTTAAATGTCAAAAACAAATCATCGCTATTATCTTTTATTTTTGATGTTCGCGGCAAACAATCTCGAATTCGAATAGTGCTTACCCATTCCTTTAAATAATGTCTACTGAATAGCCATCCGTTTTTCACGCGATTGCAGAAGTCCGAGTAGCCAATCCAGAAATTGCAAAAAGGCGCACTGAATCTTACGTAGATTCAGCAGCAAAATGGACAGAGCAACCACATGCGCAGCCGTTTCTTCCAGCTTCGCTGTCACCAGCCCCATTCCACACTTACGTTTTCCCAAACTGAATTTGCGTTCTACCTCGACCCGTTCGCACTCGTCCCGGTAATCCTGAGCCTTGTTCCGATCCTCTCCCTTTTTGGGCCTTCCCAGAGCTGGCCCGGAAAGCCGGATTCCCCGCGCTTTGCAGTAGCTGAGATTCTCACGGTTCCGGTATATCTTATCTGCCAGTACCCGACTGGGGTAGTGTCCCTCGCGCTTGTGGAAATTTTCAATCATTTCCTGGAGCTTGGTCGCTTCGTTGTAAGCATCAAAAGAACGGTATTCCAGCCTTGTCCAGCCGTCTGTGACACTGATATCCAGCTTCATGCCAAACTCCACGGGTTTGCCGACCTTTCCCCGCACTATAGGGCGCACAAAGGGCTGGCTGACGCTGACTATTCGGTTCTCAACGCTGTGGGTATGGTTGTCATACATGTACTTTTGCTGCTCATAAATCTTACGAATCGTCTCCAATCGCTCCGTTTGGTGAATATTCAGTGCCTTTTCCTGATTCAGCTTCCCGTCAATGGCAGCAAGGTCTCTTTTCAGATAGTTCAGCTGCTTCCCAATGGCTTTACGGGTCATCTTTGCGGTGTGTTTGCGGCAGCGGACATACTTCAGATAGTCTTTCCGGGCTCGTTTGCGATAGGTACGGGGCTTCTTGCCGTCGGTGGGGCTGTGGAGAATATCCAGCAGCTTCTCAGCATTTTCTCTGGCTTCATTCAGAAGGGAAACATCCTGGGGATACCGGATATTGGACGGTGCGCAGGTGGCATCCACGATTATCGTGCCGCTGTTCCCTCCACCATCGGGCTTGTTATCATCCTGGTTATCGTTATCTTCTGTTTTCTGTGCTTCTTGGATGACCATTTCATTGATCTGAGCCAGAACTTCCGGCGTCAGGCGTTTTCGGAAATGCACCATAGAGGACGCATCGAAGGGCAGTTTGCTGTCGTCATAGTCCGCATACCCACAGAAATACTGCAAATATGGGTTCTCCTGGATCTGCAAAACAGTTTCCACATCGGAATACCCGTATTCCCTCTGGATGAGACAAGCACCCAACGCCAACTGAAGCGGCTTGGCCACATTCCCGGTCTCGGAAGGAAACAGATCCGCGTACTTTTCCTCAATCTTGTCCCATGGGATGCTCTGCGCTTTCTTCACCCAGCGGTTGTCTTCCCGCAGGCGCATACCCATGGGCTGCTGAAAATCTGACAGACTGATCTGTCCGTTGCTGTACCGATACATACACGTTCCCTCCAAGTGCAAGGGTTTTGCCCGCTTTTTGTCGTTTCCCTTGCACCTATTATAGCACAGATTGCCGGGATTGCCTTGTGTCGCAATGCTTTTTGGGTTGGTCAGTAGACATTAGATACGTTCGAAAATCCCAATACGCTGTTGGGAGTTTATGAGCCAAATCAAATCCATTACCCAATATGTATAGTGTCATAAATCTTCTCCTTATAAAAACAGCCGGGACACCCCGACTTTCACAACTTACCCCTCAAACGCCAACTTACACCTTAAGCGGCAAAACCGGCGGAGAAATAATTGAATTGTATCAATCTCGGTGCTTTTATATCATACAGTGTTCCATCGAAAGGCTCAATCATGTTGGCTATCAATTGCACAACATCGTGAGGTGTATAGAATTTGCCTTCTTCTTTTGTTGCATTCACAGCAAACTCTTTGAGGAAGTATTCGTATACACGGCCAATCAAGTCTTTTTCGAGCCCGAAGGCTTTATGCGTAATCTTATTGACTTCATCAACAAGCTGCTTGATGTCATTAGCCGCAAGACTGCATGTTGTGAAAGTGCCTTTAACAAAACAGCCTTTCAGCGGAGTGCTGCTTTCATCGAGGCGAGTCAGTGCTGTGTCCAGCGCAACATTTAGCTTTGAAGACTCTGTGTTGATAATCGTTGACCAGCGAGCCTCAATGGGCAGATTATAGGTGCCGTCGGTGAATGTAGCATCATCAAAAAAGGCAGCCCGAATTTTATCATCATCAGGATCAAAATCCATCTCAATCAGTTTCTGACGCAGTGCCTCGATACCGTCATCGAATTTTTCACCAATAAAGCGCAGGAAAACTAGCGTGAGCATCATGTCGCGCTTTTCAAAGAAAGAGCCAGAGTTGCGAGCCTTTCGCAAAATATCACGGCACTTAAAGAGAATTGAATCAAGATTGAGAGTTTTTTCAACCTTTTTCTTAGCCATTGAAATACACCTTTCTGTTTTTTTGATACCGAGATAACTATATATTTCAGAATGCTTCCACAACTCGCGCTTCGCAGGTGAGCGTAAGAGCATCTATAATTACATTTTCGCATCTGCCCATTCGGACAATAGGGGGGCTGCGCAGGCATTGGCCATTTGTCAGAGTTCCTTCTTCGCAGCCCCAAACTATGTGCATTTTCCATAGGAAATTGCAGGAAAATCACTTTCATTTGGAGGCTTCTTTGCAATACTTTCGTAACACATAGCAATAAGCCGAAGCCCAATCACTGCTCTTCGGCTCATTGCCATTGTGCATCGCTTTACCTCAGGAGACGTTTGATTACTTCTCCTAAGATGGGTGCGATAATCGGTGCAGCTTTTTCAAGAATTGGCGTCATCATCTGGGCCCATGCTTGAGTTCTCACTGCCCGGGCGTTCAGTTGCTTTGTCCGCTCTTTCAAACGCACTTCGCACTGACGGCACTTGTCTTTGGGGCACCGCTACTGCTTTTGCTTCTTCTTAGCCATAGAAAACCCCCTTTCATTCGTTGATAGCTCTATTATACAGCATTTGCAAGGCCAAATCAAGTGACTTACATCGTCTCTCGATTTTTTGCCACTCCGACTTGTTCCTCTGCCTTCCACATGAAGTACGAAATAATAATTAGAAGCAGCAGGAAAAGCAGCCCTACATAGCGAATAATTCTATATCAAGCAACAAAATCTGGTGGAATTTCGTCACAATGCAAAGTGTTGCAGCGGAAATTTTCCAGCAAGATGAGTTGTTGAAACTTACTTACGCTCACGGATAGGGGGGAATGTTATGATTATTAATGCAGAATGGCTGGATGCTATGAGTAAGCAGCATCAGCGGGATTTTCAAGAATTACTGCCTGAACTTGTGAAGAAACTTATCATTAACAGCTGTACTTCAGTTTCCAGCATTCGGATGCCGCATGGTGACGATATTTGGGCACCAGGATTCGATGGTGTTGTTGATTGTTCCGAAGGGAATCGTTATGTTCCTGCTGGGTGCAGTGTCTGGGAATTTGGAACTAATGAAAATACGCTCCTGAAAATTAATGATGACTATCAGAAGCGAACGCAGAACCCCTTAGGAATCAAAATTGAAGAAACGAGCTTTTTCCTTGTGACGTCCAAGATTTGGGCGTATCCGCAGACAATAACAGCATGGGAAGCAGAGCACACCGATTGGAAACGGGCGAAAATCTATGACGCCAGCGTGTTATGCGACTGGATTGAGCAAACACCCGTTGTTCGTGCTTGGCTATTGGAGGCGTTTTCGGATAATCGCTCCATTGATTTTTCTACTTTGGCACATGCTTGGAGTCTGTTTGCCCAGAAAACATCGTTTGCAATGTCCGATTCGTTATTTCTCGCCGATCGTGAACAAGAAATGGCGTGTTTCTTTGATACAGTAGAAAACAAAATTGTCCGCGTAAAAGCCACTACTCGCGTAGAGGCAACCGGATTCGTTCTTGCTGCTATGATGCAGAAACCAGAGCTTCGAGAACGAAGCATCGTTATCAATGCTCCAAGTGCTTACCGGGATGTCAATCATTGTGTAAAGTCAAAAATACTTATATTGAATTACACTTGTGACCATGACATCAGCATAGAAAACGGAAATCATGTAATCCTATGTTATGGCAAAGAAGACACCAGCATTCGAGGAAATGTTAGTCTTGCAGAATTGCCTAAATTTCATTATATTCGCGCTTTTAAGGACATGGGTGTCCCTGATCCGGAAGAACTTTATACCTTTACGCACGGCAATCTCAGAGCGTTGATTCGGAGAATTCCGGGGACATCAACCGAAAGCATGCCTGAATGGGCAAAACGCGAGGATAAAGATCTCCTTGCGCCATTGCTGTTTATGCGAAATATCAATAGAAGTTCAGATATTGATCGAGCGATTGTCGAACAATTGGCTGGGGTCTCTTACGGCAACGTAGATAAAGCATACGCAGAAATGATGCGCAAGGAAGATTCTCCAATCAAGGCAGTAGATGACTACTACATTCTTGTGAATTACGAAGAAACGTGGGATGTATTGCAATATAACGTTTACAGTACGCAGTACGATCATTTGACCGATACGATTCTTTCCATATTTGATGAGGTTGATAGAGCATCAAGGGTTACAGCGATATTTAGCTCTCGTGTAGGGCGGTCAAACTTGTTGCAAAACCTCCTTGAAAACTACGTTTACTTTTCCTACAACAATGACAATCCACAGAAATTTGACAAAACAATCCATGATTTTATGGCGTTCATGGATAAACCCAATGCATCGAATATCATTATCAATCACTTATCAGTACTCGCGCAAGCAGCGCCAACGATGGTAGTGGATGCGCTGGATGCTGAAATAGACAACCCAAATGGAATGATTATGTCTTTATTTAGCCATCCACAGCAGTTTGATAGCCGGTACATGAATATACTATTTGCACTGGATAAGCTGACATTCCATTCAGAAAGCGCTGAACGAGCTTGTCGAATTCTCTTCCGGCTATATCAAGCAGATCAAGATAAATTCAGATATTCTAATTCGCCATATAGTTCACTACTCAATGCTTTGTATTTTATCAACATTTATTTTCCGTTACCGATAAACGAAAAAGTAAAGTTGCTTCTTGACTTTTTAAAAGAAGATTCCTATCATGGTGGGAAATTGATTATTGGGATTCTGAACAAAAAAGCTGCTTCCCTGCCTTTTAAATATGGGAGAATAGGGAAATATCCCAAGGAAAAACTTTTATATGTAGAATATTATCATGCAATCGAACAGATTGCCGAAGCATGTCTCCGTTATTTTATCAGCGTCAGTGATATAGAATCAATCATCGCAGTTTTTGAGAACTATGTCAATTATCGTCCGCAGTTTCTCATAGACTTAGCCCCCTTGCTTGAAGGTAATTCTTTTGATGCTGCTTCGCTTGCCAAGCTCAATTATGCACTGCGGAAGACGCGATATGCCATTTTGCATCATCGTTTGACAAGAATGGAAGTATACATTCCTGCATTTGAAACTTGGATTCGGAAAACAGACACCCACGAAATTCCTTTTCGATGGTTATTTTTCGACTATCGAAAATGTCCTGATGATAGACTGCTTTCAAGGGATGATGACTATTACAAAAGGCAACAAGAAATGTTTTCTATCAGACAAGATGCTTTCGAGAAGATTTTCAGAAAATTCGGTGTCAAAGGTGTAAAAACATTGCTATCTCAAATGGATGATAATGCTGATTGGGGAAATTTTCTTGCAAATACGCTGCCTGAAACGTATTACCCAGGGCTTACAAACATGTTGCTTCAACTAAATCGATTGCGTATTCTGGCAGGGCTTCTTGATGCTTCAGCCAAAGAGACATTCTACGCCATATACGACTATCTTCCTGCGGATAAACGCTTGCAAGTATACAGTGCCATGTCGCGAATGGATGTGGTTGAGTGGCTATCAACGGAAGAAGAAAAGCAAGCATACTGTTTTGGAAAACAGATGCATCAATATGATGAAAACAAATATCGAACGCTGCTAACCTATTATCCTGAAGGCTTACTGCCTTATTGTGCTGAAATTATCAACACAGCTTCGAATGCAAATACAGATCTGGTCATGAACGTCTTCTGTGCAATCAAAACTACATGGCGTGCTGATAATATTCTAACGTCAGATGAAAAATGCGCTCTATCTGAAATCTTAGAGGTCGTCACCAACAGTTTGTATTCAGATAAATGGGGAAAGCTCTGTGCTGAACTCTATTTGACCAACATTCTCACAGAAATTTCTGAACCAGCCGAGCGATATTTTTTTGAGCACCCGCTTGAATTCATTCAAAGTTTGAATTTCTGCAAAGAGACGGATGGTGGTAAATTCTGGAATTTGTTTTCCACGTATAGTCTACCAACCAGCGCATATACGGATTCGGATGCATTGAAACATTTTTCGGAATCGCTCATTGCAGCAAATCAAACTGATTTGCTTGGAAACATCTATGGTCGTGCAATTGCAGGTGCGGACGGTATTTTCCCACATGAGTCCATTCGCGAATTGTTAGAGCAGTTTGATAGTGATGGATTGGATTTGCAAGTTTATGTTGCTTATAGCGATGATCGAGGTGCGCGTTTTGTTTTGGATGGAAGTGATCAAATGCAAAAAGCAGCGAAATTTACGGCTGACGCGCGAGCTTTAAGCATCAGCTATCCGCATACAACAGCAATACTTCGACAGATTGCGGATGACTATCGAAGAGAAGGACAAAGTGATCGCTTGTATTCTGAGCTTTAAGCAGATAATTTGTTTTGTTCAAGAAGCTGTGTTGGAATAGAAAACAAATTGGTACGGAAGCAAAAGCCTCTCATCAGGGCAGAAAGTTATCGACTTCAAACGCTTTTCCTGCCAGTGTCTGGGGTCAATCCCGAATTCTGTGTAAAGTGCAAAACGTAGCGCAAATAGAGCAAAATTTATGCAAGACGGGAGCGGCGCACGCTGCTGCCGCCTTGTTTATAAAATAACAGCGTTTCGAGGGGATGTCAAGGGCGGAAACGTCAACCTCCGTTCATCTCGACACTTGACATCCCTGCGTGCAGCCAGTCAGTTCGGCATACGGTCGGCGAAGAACACCGCCAGCTGCGCATGGATCATGCTCCAGTCCTGCCGCCGGCCAGTCCATTTCTTCGTAATATCCGTCATGGCCAGATATAGCATTTTCAGCAGACTGTCATCCGTAGGGAACACCGATTTGGCCTTGGTCACTTTCCGGAGCTGCCGGTTAAAGCCCTCGATCGCATTGGTCGTATAGATCAGGCGGCGCACCTCCTGGGGGTACTTGAAGTAGGTGCTCAGGTTCGGCCAATTCTCCCGCCAGGACTGAGCAATCTTCGGATATTTCTTGTCCCATTTCTCCGCAAAAGCATCCAGAGCGTCCAAAGCAGCAGACTCATCGACTGCGGCGTAGACCGCCTTCAGGTCTGCCATGAGCGCCTTGATGTCCTTGTAGGACACATATTTGCTGGAATTGCGGAGCTGATGGATGATGCAGTTCTGAATTTCCGTCTTGGGAAAAACAGCTTCAATGGCAGCGGAAAAGCCGGTTAAATTGTCCGTGCAGGCGATGAAAATGTCCTCAATTCCCCGGTTTTTCAGGCTGTTTAGCACCGTTGTCCAATATTTGGCGCTTTCATTTTCACCGACCCACATGCCCAAAACGTCTTTCCTACCATCCAGATCAATGCCAATGGCGATATACACCGCCTTCTTCACGATTTGACCTTCGCTGCGGACATGATAGTGGATGGTATCCATGAAAACTACCGCGTAGATGCTTTCCAGCGGCCGCTGCTGCCATTCTTTTGCGATGGGGAGAATTTTGTCCGTGATACGGCTTACGGTCGTGTCGGACACCTCTACGCCGTAGATATCCCGAATATGGGTCTCAATATCCGACGTGGTCATGCCTTTGGCGTACATGGACAATCTACTTTTTATCAGTGATTCTGCTTAGCAGGTAATTCACCAGATATGCTCCATTGTTCAAGTGCAGTATGTACCATCTCGCTTAAGTGATGAAAGCTATACTTTTCCCAGTTGTCAAGAATATACTGTTTACCTCCATGCAACGCAGGTAACAACCATCTCTCAACGCCTTCTTTTATGCCTTCTTTAATCTCGGTTTCTGTGTTGCGCTCTAAATCAACAGAATATCCGTGTGTAGCAGATGGATCATATTGAAGATGTACTTTTAAAGGAAATTGGAAACGAGTTGATATGTCAACATCATAATACTTGGGAAATGGGAATGTTTCATTATATCCTTGTATCGCAATTCCGCATTCGACATAATAAACTGATCCAAAATTGGACTTGCGGAAAAAGACAGCACCAACCAGATCGGAACCGATATTAAGATAATATGCTCCTCCTTTTTTTGAGAAACCCAGCTCTTTCAAGGTCGAATCGCAGATACTTAGAAACTCTTTCTTTTCCATCATTTTCACCTCAACATTGATGGCATAGGACGTCAATACACTTCGAGCAGCATCTTATATCCGCCACCGAGTTTTTTGTTATATTTCTCAAGTTGACGAATGCCTTGCTTAAGGCTCCCCCTCATAATTGCGCCCAAACCATCCACATCATCCCCGCCGACCCAAATTTCGAGAAAAAGCGCAATTCAAACGCACTGTTTGCACGCGAAATAAACCTCGTTACGCAACCTTCATTCGATTGCGAG